>VFQQ010000133.1_pt1 | contig 194904 bp, 166 predicted proteins | sample 3512341 | NCBI WGS metagenome assembly VFQQ01 (sample SAMN10412373, study PRJNA504923) | tailings metagenome | isolation source: Relicate 2 Philex TSF1 revegetated site | place: Philippines: Tuba, Benguet | collected 2017-08-29 | reverse complement strand
GAATGATAGAATGATGGAATGATAGAATGATGGAATGATAGAATGATGGAATGATGGAGTGATGGAATGATGGAGTGATGGAATGATGGAGTGATAGAATGATGGATCGGATAGAATGATGGATCGGATGACTTTTTTGTGAATAGTGGCCGGGCTTGGGATAAAAGCGAAATGACAAAGTCATTCAGGGATTGCACAAGTAAAACCCTTTATGATTTAAAACAAGACGGAATAATGTTAAAAACATAGAAGAAGTTAAGGGACTAAAACCTTAATTTTCTTACTTCCTTAATGGTTTAAAAAATAAGACAGAATAATGTTAAAAACATTAAGAAGTCAAAATCTTGATGGTTTAAAACAAGACGGAATAATATACAGACCTGAGGACCATTAAACTTACTGTATGATGTGCAAACAGCCACTGAATACCTTATGCAGTTACGCTGAGATGAAGTAAAATAACAGAGGAGATTTTAAATTTGAGAATGGATATCTTATGCAGTTATTGTTAAAACGATAAAAGGTGTTGGAAAGTTTTGTGAATGAAAAATTATTAAATTATTTTTCAGATTATTTGATAAAATGAAACAGTCCGTTATTTATAAAGTTGAAACCAGCTATTTGGGCGGTATTCCGGGTATCAGATCCAGTCTGCCGGTGGTATCTTATTTCTCCAATCTGAAAATAACGGTAGAGCGCATCCTGGCTACACTTGCGGTGAGAGGCTGGGAGGAACACAGAGTCAATTATACGGCAGTTTACCGCTCGTTGAAGGAGAGAGATAAATACGTAACAGAAATAAGCCTCAGGGAGGTGAAAATTTTCAGAATGGAAATCACTAAAGTTCTTCTGAACCCGGCGTTGAATGATTTGGGAATTGACCAGAGACCCGGTTAGATGCCTGCAGGTATTCTGGAGGTTATACGGCTGCGGTATTCGGCATACCTGATCAGAGCCGGAAAATCCCTCTGAGTAATGATTCTTTTCTCCGGGTCAAGGTTCATTTTCTTTAGCGGGAATCTCACGTTAAGCCGGATTTCAAGGTCATAAAAGTCATCCAGCGGCCTGTCTGTGGTACCGGGTACATGAAGCCGGAAAGCGTTGATGTCATCTTCTCCAGTATAACCGATAAGCAGGGGGCTGACCACATCGTATACTTCAAACTGTCTTTTCAGAAGTACATTTCTGTTAGGCAGTCGTGCCCGGTCTGACCACCACACTTCTTTGACTGCATTCATCGCATCGAGGGTTTCCCGGGCATTGGACACTGCACCTAATCTGGAAAGTGCGGAAGCCACCAGTTCTGTCATGGCCTCATCATACTCAAGATGGCTTTTCAGCGCTTCCATACCCAGGTGAACACCCAGCAGGTTGGAATACGCATCCTCTACTGAGAAGCTGGAATAGCGCTCCGGGACCATAGGGATGTAAGAAGCCCCGAACCAGGTGGAGATTTCATGCCAGACAGAGAGATCATAAGCTATTTTACCGGCAAGAGTAATGATTTCTTCCTCACTAAGATCATCCGGAAGGTTCAGGTGAAGGTTTTTTGGGCCGCCTTCATAACCCAGTTTGATGCTGAAAGGTTTACGGTTTTTTGCCGAACGGATGGTTTCATAGAGGTAAGCCGTCCAGTCCGCCATATCCCGGAGGTGTCCCATATCTATAAATCCGCCATTACGGGTATAGATGATGCCATTTTCTTCTTCTTTAGCTCCCAGGTATTTGTGCGGGCCGATTTTCTCGGTGCTGGTAACATCTGTAACTTTTACAAACGGCAATCCGCTGACTCTTACATCAGCCCCGAATGAACAGCAGGTTCTGATGATCCTTGGCGGAGGTCCGGTCGGAATTCCGGTTTCTGTAAAGGGTGATTTTGCCGCCAGGGGAGCGCTGAATGTGATCAGCCACCCAAAAAACAGCCTTTTAAAGGTATCTTTAAGCAATACTTTTTTCATATTGGAATGGTTTTTATAAAAGCTTTGTGACAGTTTTGCCTCACTGGTGCGGATAGGGTCTGCCAGAAGCGTTTACAGGCATATAAAAAAACGCCTCTTCCCGGTTTCTGGTATTTTCTAAAACCACAAAAAGGGAAGAAACGTTTAATTGCAGGTAAATATTTGAAGTCGGCGGTCTTACTGACCTTTAAAAGCCGGTGTTCTTTTCTGAAGAAAGGCCATTACTCCCTCGGCAAAATCATGAGAATATCCGCATTCGGTCTGAGCCAATGCCTCCATTTCCAGTACTTCGTCCAGACTGCTTTCAAACGTCTGGTTGAGTACCTGCTTCATGAGTCCTATGGACTTTGTCGGGGCGCTACCGTATGCAGAGAGTATCCTGTCTGTCTCCGCATCCAGTTGTGCAGAAGGTGTTATGTAGCTGACCAGGCCCAGTTGATGAGCTTCCTGCATATAGATTTTCCGTCCTGTACTGCATAGTTCGAAAGCTTTCTGCATTCCGACGATCCTCGGAAGAAAGAACATAGAACCGGCATCCGGTATCAGCCCGATGCCGACAAACAGCTCCGTCATATAAGTATCTTCCCTTGCAATGATCAGGTCACAGGCCAGTGCAAGAGACATGCCCGCCCCGGCGGCGATGCCATTAAGCTTACATACTACAGGTTTGGGGGTGTTTCTGAGTGCCTTAATCAGCGGGTTATAGGTGGTCCTCAACGTATCGCCCAGTGCCGTATTATCTCCGGAGAGCCCTGCTTTGAGGTCCGCACCGGAGCAGAAAGCCTTGTCGCCGGATCCGGTGATCAGTATTGCCCTGATCTGCTGATCATGATGACAGTCTGTAACGGCCTCCGTTACTTCTTTCAGCAACCGGGCATTAAGTGCATTGAAAACCTCAGGCCGGTTGAGGGTGATTTTGCCTGTGTGATTTTCTTTTTCAAATAAAATGGTTTCATACATGGTTGAACTCCTTTTGGTTGGATATGATGATGATTTGCTCAGGGGAACGCCCCTTAGCAGGGTGATTCTCATCTGAAAGATAGGATTTTTTCAGGTCAGGGAAAACATTTTGACAGGTTTGGAATACAATTTAATACAAGAGCCTATATTTGTGTGCTTTTTCAAACTGTCATTGCATGAAATGAACGCAAAGAATAATCTTGACAAGGTTACCGCGGCCGGTCTGCTAGTGGCCATGGGTATCATTTACGGTGACATCGGAACTTCCCCCCTTTATGTAATGAAAGCCATTGTCGGCAATCAGAAAATCACTGAGGATGTGGTTTATGGGGGTGTTTCCTGCGTTTTCTGGACGCTCACGCTTCAGACAACCATCAAGTACGTGATCATGATCCTTCGTGCCGACAACAAGGGAGAAGGAGGGACGCTGGCGCTGTTTGCTCTGGTGAGACGACATGCAAAGTGGCTGACCATCCCTACGATGATCGGAGGAGCCGCCCTTCTGGCCGACGGTATCATTGCACCGCCTATCACCGTGTCTTCAGCCATCGAAGGGTTGGAAATCCTCTATCCGGAAATCAAGACCATCCCCATCGTTATCGGTATCCTTTCCGTTCTTTTCCTGGTTCAGATTTTCGGGACCAACGTAGTAGGCACGGCTTTCGGGCCGATCATGCTCGTTTGGTTTACCTTGTTGGGTGTATTGGGCAGTTTTGCCCTGGTAGCTCACCCGGAGGTGCTGAAGGCTGTCAATCCTTATTATGCCTACAAACTGTTGTTTGACCGGCCTGAAGGTTTCTGGCTGCTCGGCAATGTTTTTCTCTGTACCACGGGGGCAGAAGCGCTTTATGCGGATCTGGGGCACTGCGGAAGGGGAAACATAAGGATCAGTTGGATTTACGTAAAAGCGTGTCTTCTGCTGAACTATTTTGGTCAGGCAGCATGGCTTATGGGCCTGGAAGGAACTTACCTGAAAGAACTGAAGCCTTTTTATGAACTGATGCCCGACTGGTTCCTTTTACCGGGAATCGGTATTGCCACCATGGCCTCTATCATTGCGAGCCAGGCCATGATCAGCGGCTCCTTTTCATTGATTTCTTCAGCCATCAGGCTTAATTTCTGGCCTAAGGTCAGAATACACTTCCCATCAAATGAAAAAGGACAGCTGTATGTGCCAAGCATCAACATCCTGTTGTACCTGGGTTGTATTGCAGTGGTTTTGTATTTCAGAAGGTCAGAGAACATGGAGGCGGCCTACGGGCTTGCCATCACCCTTACCATGCTGATGGACACCGTACTTCTGGCTTACTTCCTTTATATACACCGGAACAACCTTTGGCTGGTAATGTTCTTTGTTCTGGTCTATTTTGCCCTGGAAGGCTCCTTCCTGGTAGCTAATCTTGATAAATTTTCTCACGGGGGCTGGGTTTCAGTACTGATCTGCGGTCTGCTGGGTTTTGTCATGTATGTGTGGCTCAAGGCTTTCAATATCAAGCTCAGGCTGACAGAATATGAAAAGCTGGATAAATATACCGAATCGCTGAAGGAACTGAGTGATGACATCACTGTGCCTAAGTATGCTTCCCACCTGGTATTTATGAGTAATGCCTCCAGAGCTACTGAAATAGAAAGTAAGATCATTTATTCCATTTTCCAGAAGAGACCCAAAAGGGCGGATGTGTACTGGTTTGTTCACGTGGATACCATGGATGATCCTTATACGATGGAGTACAAGGTTAAAAGCTGTGCGAAAGATGATGTCTACAAGATCACTTTCAAACTGGGATTCCGTGTGCCTCAGAAAATCCACCTGTATTTCAGACATGTGCTGGAGGAAATGGTAAAGAAAGGAGAGGTGGATATCCGGAGCCGTTATGAGTCCCTCAACAAGCACAATGTGATCGGGGACTTCAGGTTTGTGGTGCTGGAGAAATTCCTTTCCTACGAAAATGATCTTCCTCTATGGGAAAATATCATCATGAAAGCCTATTTCTTTATCAAGGAATTTACCACTTCTGAAGACAAGTGGTTCGGGCTCGACAGTTCCGCCGTGAAAGTAGAAAAAGTGCCGCTGGTGATCAGGCCGGTTGAAAAAGTAGAACTTAAACAGATTCCGTGGGAATAAAATATAATTCCATCCGACGTGTGATTTAAAACAATTTATATGACAGATACCTCAAAAAAAATAGTTATTACCGGCGGCGCCGGTTTTGTGGGCTCTTCCATCGCCATTTCACTTAAAGCAGACTATCCCTCATGGGAGATCTATTGTTTAGATAACCTGAGGCGCAAAGGTTCGGAACTGAACCTTCCCAGGCTGGCGGCCGCGGGCATACATTTTGTGCACGGCGATATCCGGAATAAGGAGGACTTTGACGGATTGCCTGATGCGGATATTCTGATTGAGGCTTCTGCTGAGCCTTCCGTGCTGGCCGGACTGAACAGCCCTCCGGATTACCTGATGAATACCAATCTTTTCGGAACGGTCAACTGCCTGAATTATGCGGTAAAATGTAAAGCTGACTTTATTTTTCTGTCAACAAGCAGGATTTACCCGATCAGGAGCATTGAAACACTGAATTTTGAAGAACAGGATACCCGTTTTGCTCTTTCTGATGATCAGCCGCTGCCCGGCGTCTCTTCGAAGGGAATCGCCGAGGATTTTCCCCTGGGCGGGGCCAGATCGCTTTACGGAACCACTAAACTGGCTTCTGAACTGATTATTCAGGAATACCAGGAGTTTTATGGCCTGAGAACCGTTATTAACCGGTGCGGAGTTCTGACCGGTCCCTGGCAGATGGGAAAAGTAGATCAGGGGGTGATGGTATTGTGGGCTGCCCGCCATTTCTTTGACCGTGAGCTTTCTTATATCGGTTATGGAGGAAGTGGCAAACAGACCCGCGACATGCTGCATGTCGGAGATCTCTACCGGCTTATCCACTGGCAGATCAATAACCTGGACCGTGTAAACGGAGAGATTCTGAATGCAGGAGGAGGTGTGGAAGTGAGTGCTTCTCTTCTTGAATTAACCGAATTGTGTGTGAAACACACAGGCAACAGAATCCCGATTCACCGCGTAACGGAAAACAGGCCGGCAGACATCAGACTTTATGTTACGGATAATTCCAGGGTGACTCAGCTTACAGGATGGAAACCGGAAATTGGTATGGACCGTATTGTTGAAGAAATCGTTACGTGGCTCAGGGAAAACAAAGAGGTACTGGAGCCGATTCTCAAATAAGAACGGCCGTATTTTTCTACCGGTCTTTCAAGGCAAAGACCGGTTTAAATAAAAAACCCGCGCGGGTTAATGCTTTTATGTTACAACAACCTGCCAAGGTTATTTGTAGGATGGACGGTTAGCAGAAGCAGAAGGCTTGATTTTTTTCCCTCCGAGACTGTAAACCAACACGCCCACTGCCAAAGCGGCTAATCCGAAGATGACTCCCTTTTTCATAGTTATATGTATTAAAATTTATTTATATGCTTTATAAATACAACGTGGATTAAGATAAATTTGTTACAACAAGGGCTTAAAATTTCCTTAAAAAATTATTTAGCGGTATTTTTTTTAATTTTGAAGGTCGAATTAAGCTTTTTTTGTAGGAGAATACAACGATAACGCCGGTTTTTCTTTCGTATTTTTATTTAATGGTTGAAAGAAATCTTTAAGAAAATATTAAGTTACACTTTGAATAATTAAAAAATAACAAATTTTGGTCCAAAAAAAAGGGAAAGTGTTCCGGTCGACCGGTAGCTGGTATGAAGTCAGGGATGAGCAGCATCACTTTTACAGGTGCAGGCTGAAAGGTAAGTTCAAGATCAGGGATCTGAAGGTTACCAACCCCATCGCTGTCGGTGATATCGTGCACTTCGAAATAGAGGATGTTGAAGAAAAGACCGGGATTATCGGAGAGATAGAACCCCGGCAGAATTATATCATCCGTCAGTCTGTTCATAAAAGTGCTCACGGACACCTGCTTGCGGCCAATATTGACCAGGCTGTCTTGATTGTTACCCTTGTTTTTCCCCGTACTTCCCTGGGCTTTATCGACCGCTTCCTGGTTACGGCTGAGGCGTTTCGCATTCCTGTGCTTCTTGTTTTCAATAAGACAGACCTGCTTGATGAAGAGGCATTGTCTTATCAGCAGGAACTGGAAGCGCTTTACGAAGACCTGGGCTATGATTGTATAGCCACTTCAGCGCTGCAGGGAACGGGAGTGGATATTTTCCGGGAGAAAATTCTGCACAAAACATCCCTGATTTCCGGGCATTCGGGAGTAGGTAAATCAAGCCTTGTCAATAAACTGGAGCCCGGACTGGACCTGAGGACCTCCGAAGTTTCTTCCTTTGCCAATAAAGGCGTTCATACCACCACTTTTGCTGAAATGTTTGAAATTGATGAAGATACGCTTATTATTGATACTCCCGGTATCAAAGAGCTGGGTCTGATGGATATTGAAAGGGAAGAGCTCGCTCACTTTTTTCCTGAGATGCGGGAGCGGCTGGGCGAATGCCGTTTTCATAATTGTCTGCATATCAATGAGCCCAGATGTGCGGTAAAAGAGGCAGTGGAAGAGGGCCTGATTGCCGAAAGCCGTTACGTGAGTTATCTCAGTATGTTTGCCGGGGAAGACAATCGCAAATGAAGTATTTATAAGGTGCTTACTGTGAATAGATTATGAAGCACTCCCGTGTGCTAACATTTGATTAACAAAAAATAAGGACACTTTTTTTGTATGGAATCCGTTTAAGGTAATATATTTGTGCGACTTTTCAGGAACATGAAAAAGCAGAACCTCGCCATAACACCATTTCGACGACTTAGGTCCGCAAGGACCCAATGAAAAAGACGTTTGCCTCAGGCGAATATCTTTGCCCCCCTCTATTTTTCTCATTTTAATTATTTTAACGGATACAGCGTCTCCTATCAGAGGTAAAGCCTCACAAATGACGATGAATAATACACCAGAAAAGACTGTTATCGGTAACTATATTGTTCAGGTAGCAACTGTTGAACATGCCGGTCTGGCAGAAACCATTTGTTCAGAAATGGAATCCAGCGCCAAGGCAAGGGGGACAGGAATTGCCAAAAGATCTCCGCTTTATCTTCTGGAAAAAATGAAGGAAGGGAAAGCCGTTATTGCCACCACCACGGATGGGGAGTGGGTAGGCTTCTGTTATATTGAAACCTGGGACCACGGAAAGTTCGTAGCGAATTCCGGACTTATCGTCCATCCCAGTCACAGGAAGAGCGGTATTGCAACAGCGATTAAGGCTATGGCCTTTAAATTGTCAAGAAGTAAATATCCTGACGCAAAAATCATCGGACTTACTACCAGTATGGCTGTGATGAAGATCAACTCTGAGCTGGGATATATTCCGGTTCCTTTTTCAGAACTTCCTAAAGAAGATGATTTCTGGAAAGGATGTTCCAGCTGTGTGAATTATGATATACTTACCCGTACGAACAGAGCTCATTGCCTTTGTACGGGTATGAAATTTGACCCGTTGGAAGTGGCTGAGCGTGCAGAAGAAGGTAAGAAGCCGCTGATATGGGACTTCCTGAAAGAATCCAAGCTGTATGAACACTGGATGAGTGTTAAACAGCGTATACTTTTCGGCAGAGAGGAAATCGGAAAAAAAAAAGCCGGCCAGCTGACCCGCAAAGAAAGCAAGACTCAATTGACGGAGTTATAAAAAATATAAAAGGAAGAATAGACTGATTTATGAAAGAGTCCGGCAGGCCAGGAGCGCATGCCGGACTCTTTATCTTTCTGCTCATGAAAACAACCCCGAAAGACTACCTCGTTCTTCATTTTATTGTTCTGATTTTTGGCTTTACCGCTATTCTCGGACAGCTTATTCAATTGTCTCCTACCGGAGTGGTCTTATTCAGAACCGGCATTGCTACGCTGGGACTGGGATGGCTGCTAAAATGGAAGAAGATCGGTTTCAGCCTAAGTAAGCCGAAGGTGATCTATCTTTTAAGTATCGGTGTGATCATGGCGGTACACTGGCTTTGCTTTTTCGGATCTGCCCGCCTGTCCACGATTTCTGTAAGCCTGGTCACTTTTTCGACCACTTCATTTTTTACCAGCCTGCTTGCACCGCTTATCAATAAAAGCAAAGTCAGGTTCTCAGAGGTATTTCTGGGCTTACTGGTAGTCGCTGGCATTTACTTCATTTTCAGGTTTGAGTTTCATTATCTGGAAGGGATTATTGTCGGGCTGGTGGCAGCAGTACTCTCCTCATTTTATTCTATTCTTAACGGAAGAATAGCCGGAGACATTGATTCCAGGGTAATTAACTTCTATGAGCTGGGAGGCGCTTTTCTTACGATGCTTCTACTGCTGCCTGTACTGATACCTGTTTTCGGTCTTTCTTTTCAGGAGCTGATTCCGGACGGGAAAGATTTTGTCTGGTTGCTGGTTCTGGGCGTGGGGTGTACGGTGTTTCCCTATCTTGAACTGATCAATCTTCTGAGAAAGATGTCCGTTTTTACGGTTAATCTCAGTATTAATATGGAACCTGTTTACGGAATTGTGCTGGCATACCTGATTTTCGGGGAAAAGGAGAAGATGTCCGGCGGATTTTACCTGGGAGGGATATTGATTATATTGTCGCTTATTCTTCATCCGGTATTCAATAAAAAATCCTCCTGACCAGTGGTCGGGAGGATCTTCATTCCGTATCCGGAAATTATTTTCTTCCGTAACGTCTGTTGAATTTATCAACACGTCCGGCAGTATCAAGCAATACATTTTTACCGGTGTAGAAAGGGTGCGATTGTGAGCTAACCTCCACTTTGCATACCGGGTATTCTTTACCATCTTCCCAAACGATGGTTTCCCTGGTTTCTACACATGAACGGCTCAGAAATTTAAAATCTGAAGTTAAATCCCAGAAAACCACCTGTCTGTAATTTGGATGAATGTCTTTTTTCATTTTTTTATAGAATTAATTCCTCGTTATCTTTTCAATAGGGCTGCAAAGTTAGCCAATATTTTTTACAACTCAAATTTTTGCCTAATAATAACTCAAATATTTTCGATAGTATTGAGCAGTTTCTCAACCTGCTCTCTGGTATTGGCAGGGAAATTGGAAATTCTTATCTGACTGTCTTTGCCCGGGCCATACCCCGACCCGATAATGATGTTCTGCGCTTTTAATATGGAAATTATATCAGAGGAAGGCGCTTCGGTGTTAATAACGGCTACTGTCCTGGATCGGTGTTCAGGCAGAGCTACAGCCGGGGCATAACCTTCTTTTTTCTCAAAGAAACGGTAAATCATTCTGGCTTTTTCCTCTGTTTCTTTCCGGATAGTTTCTATGCCGGTTTTGTTCATATCTTCGGCTATTCTGCCCAGAATATAGATGCCCAGTACATTTGGAGTGGCAGGATTCTGAAAATTTCTGCTGTCTTTCCACAGGGTGGGGAGGTCGTGGTGAGCCCCCAGGCTGATGCCTTTCTCTTTTATCGCCATGGCTTTGGCAAGGCAGGTCTCGGCCGCAATCCAGACGCCCAGTCCGGCAGGCATTCCGAATGCTTTCTGGACGGAAAAAAAAGCGGTGTCAATCACCGAAAAATCCAGTTCAGGATGTGGTGCGGAAGAGACCATGTCCACAGCAATGAGCTTTCCGGAGTGGCTTCTTTTTAGCTTGTGAATCTCGGGTTCACGCATCTGTACTCCGCTGCTGGTTTCATTTTGAGTAACACAGATCAGTTCTGCGTACTCAGGAACGGCTATTTCATGGTAGGAAAAACCCTCGCCCACCGGTTTTGACATTTTCCCGGTGTGTCTGCCGAGGCTCTGGGCATATTTCCAGAATTTTTCAGAAAACGAACCATTGACAAGGTGAAAGGACTCATGTTCCACACAACTCAGGAGGATCTTCTCCCATATTTCTGAGGCAGATCCGGTAAACATGATGGCATGTTCCGCCGGAATGTTCATCAGGGCTCTTAACTGTTCATCGGTATGCTGGTGAATCTTTTTAAACTGACCGCTGCGATGCGAAATGGAGCCGATCTGCAGATCAATGGCATCCTGAAGGTAAGCTTCAAATTTAGGGTATAGTTCAGCAGGCCCTGCTGTAAAGAATATGTTCTGTCGTCCCATCTGAGAATGTTTGAAAATGCGAACGCAAAGTAACGCAAAAAAAAGTAATTGAACTATTCCGTAAGAGATAAGCGGAGTCCTTAATGAAGAAGATAGACAGCAGCGTTACGGGCTAAAAAAAAAGACCACCGGGTGGGGTGGTCTTTCGCAGGAAAATAGCCTTGTAATTCTTATTTGCGTTTTCTGTGTACCTGAATCATGTCGGCATCCGCCAGGATTCTTCCGCAGTGCTCGCAGATGATGATCTTTTGTTTCTCCATGATGTCAGCCTGACGCTGAGGAGGAACCACATTAAAGCAGCCTCCGCATGCCCCTCTGTCAACCGCTACTACCGCCAGGCCGTTTTTGGCGCCTGACCGGATACGGTTGTAGGCCTTAAGAAGTCTTTCTTCTACTTTCTTGCTTTGCTTTTCGCTTTGCTTCAGCAGTTTTTCTTCCTCTTCGTGACTTTCAGTGATCAGTTTGTCAAGTTCTTTTCTCTTTTGCTCCAGTACAGCTTTTTTGGCATCCAGAGCTACTTCCGTTTCTTCAATCTCCTGTTGCTTGTTCTTGATCTTGAACTCCGCTTCACGTATTCTCTTGTCAGACAACTGAATTTCCAGTTCCTGCAATTCAAGCTCTTTTGAGATGGCGTCGTATTCACGGTTATTGCGAACGTTCATCTGCTGATCCTTGTATTTTCCGATCAGTTTTTCAGCATCTTTTTTGTTGAGCTTGTGCTTGTTGATATCCTCTTCTACCGTCTCAATTTCTTTCTGGAATTTGGAAATACGGGTTTCAATTCCGATCACCTCATCTTCAAGATCTTTTACCTCTTCAGGAAGATCGCCGCGCAGCTTGCGCAATTCATCCAGTTTGGAGTCGATGTCCTGTAATTCCAGAAGGCTTGCCAGTTTGTCTGCAATTGTTATTTCCATATACTTTATAATCTAAATATAACCCTGAGTGCCGATGATTAGTCTGCGGGGCGCTTAAAAATAATATCTTACCGGATTTGTTTCCGTTTCGGATAAACAGGTCGCAAAAGTACTAAACTTTTTTGATATTTTTTCAACTAAAAGTTCTTTTGTATATTGTTCACTTTCATAGTGCCCGATATCGGCGATGGCAATTTTATTTTCAGCATCAAAAAACTCATGATACTTATAATCAGCACTTACGAAAACGTCTGCTCCAAGTGCAAGCGCCTTTCCAAGCAGAAAGCTTCCTGAGCCTCCGCATACGGCTACTCTGGTGATATTTTTCAGGGGAAAACCGGTATGTCTGATCACTTTCAGTTTCATATTTTCTTTCAGGTGCGCCAGGAAGTCTGCAGGCGGCATGGGATTTTCAAGTTCACCGATGGCTCCTGAGCCTACCTCCTGATTTTCATTTTCCAGGAAGGTGAGATAGTAGGCTATTTCTTCATATTTATGTCCTTTGCGCATGCCCGCCAGTACCTGTTTTTCCAGGTGTGCCGGGAAAATCACTTCCACCCTGTTTTCGTCAACTTCCTCGGCCTGTCCGCGATAGCCGATATGCGGCTGTGCTTTTTCATTGGGTTTGAACGTTCCTTTACCGCTGACCCTGAAACTGCACTGGCTGTAATTGCCGATTTCACCCGCTCCTGCTGCATAAAGGGCGTCCAGCAGGGTGCCTGTGTCTTCAACCGGAACAAACACCGTCAGCTTCATAAGGAGCTGTTTTTTAGGAGCCAGAATCCGGATGTTCTGAAGGTGCAGTTTTTCAGCAATCCTGAAGTTTACTCCTCCGGCAATGTTGTCCAGGTTCGTATGAATGCCATAAATGGCAATGTCATTGCGTATGGCTTTGATGATGGTTCTTTCGACGTAATTTTTTCCGGTCAGGCTTTTTAAACCTTTAAAAATAACCGGGTGGTGGGCTACTACCACATTACATCCTCTGGTCATGGCTTCTTCAATAACGTCTTCGGTGCAGTCGAGAGAGACGAGCACTCCTTTTACAGGATCAGAAGGAGAACCGGTGAGAAGACCGGAGTTGTCATAGTTCTCCTGGTAGGCGGCAGGTGCCAGATTTTCGAGGAAAGCAACAAGTTCCCGGATCGTGGTCATATATTATTGGTGAAAGGTTTTACAGCAGCCTGACCGAGTGTTCGTCAAGACTTATGAGTTTTTGTTTATACAGGTTGCCAAGCGCCTTTTTGAAGTTCTTTTTGCTCATTTCCAGCTTTTCCATGATTTCCTGCGGGTCAGAGTGGTCAGACAGCTGGAGGATTCCGCCTTCCTGTTTCAGTTTCTCAAGAATAACGGCTGAGTTCGGCTCTATAATCTCCCTGAATCCCAGTTTCTGAAGACTTACGTCAATTTTTCCATCTTCACGGATGGTTTTGATATACCCTTTTATCTGATCCCCCCAGGCAACGCGCTTAAAAATCTCATTGTGATAGATAAGTCCCTTATAAAGATTATTGATGACCACGTTTAGTCCGAGGTCTGTTTTTTCAAAAACAAGCAGATCCGCTTCCTGGCCCGGCTCAAGGTTCTCAATCCGGTCGTTTTTAAAATACCTGTGGATCTTACAGGATCCTACCAGCCGGTCGGTCGTTTCATCCAGATACAGGTAAATGACGACCCAGTCCCCCGTTTTCAGTTTTTTCTGTTGTTCACGAAAAGGGATAAAAAGGTCCTTTTCAAGGCCCCAGTCGGCAAAGGCTCCGAAAGCGCTCACACCAACGATCTCAAGACAGGCAAAGCCGTTCAGTTCGATAAGGGGCCTGAGGGTGGTGGCGATCAGTCTGTCTTCTGAATCTCTGTAAATAAAAACCTCAATATCCTGGCCTATTGCGGCGGTATCAGGAATATATTTATGGGGGAGGAGAACATCGTTGTCTTCCTCATCGCCCAGGTACATTCCTACGCTTGTTCCTCTCAGAACCTTCAGTGTGTTGTATTGCCCGACTTTCATTTCTGGAAAATTATGGCCTAAAGTTACTCAGAAATCACCATATCAGTGCTGTTTTTGAGATATTTCAGAGACATAGATGCCTTGTGCCGGTACTGTTCGGGATAAACTCAGTCGGTCACAGCAGAGTTGTTTAAGATGGTTCTGCCAGGCCGGAACGGTGAAGGTCCTTGTTGTGTGGATCTTTAACGGGTATCTATGGAGCAATGCGGACCAGCAAGGGGTCAGGATGATTTTTCAAGTTCTTTCATGGCGAGCCCGAGTTGCTTGACCTGCATGGAGTTGTCGCAGATCAGCAGACGGGCGCAATGGAAAGGATCCAGGTTCTGGAAACAATGCCAGGCCCATACCGGAATGTAAAAGGCATCGCCTGCCCGCCATTCAATTTCTTCGCCTTCAATTTCCGTGTAACCGAATCCTTCGAGAACGTAGGCCAATATTTCATAACTGCACCTTTCGAGTTCTGTCAGCATTCCCGGGGACAATTCAATGACCGACATGCCCAGATTTCTGGCAGGCAGATCCACCGAAATGACCCCTTCCTCCAGCACGGAAGAAGAAAAGACGTTTGTGTGAATGAATTTTTCAGGTTTTCTGTACCGCGGCTTTGCACGGACTTCCAGAGGCTCTTTTTCCCCGGAAAGTGTTTGAGTAGATTTCATTGATTCAAGTATTTGTGTTTCTGCTAAGATAGCTCACAAAAGTAGGAATTTAGGAAGCAGGGTAAATGGTACAGTAAAAGACAAAAACAGGTAGTCCAGTTTACTTTTGCCTTTTATACTGTAAGGTTCTGAAAATTAAGGTCTTTTTAATGTTTTTCTTTTTTTTAAGCGGTCATTATTCACTAGAATTGCGAAACTATAAAGGGTTCAACCGCCCTGTCCCGACAAACGAAAAGAGTGAAAAATCAAGAAAATCCAGATGCTCAAACCATGGACTTTAGACATTAAAATCCACCGGGACAGCAGTAAAGCAGTATATCTTCAGATTGCCGATGCGGTTACCGAGGCGATCAGAACGGGTAAATTAAAAGGAGGAGACCCTTTGCCCGGAGGGAGGAAACTGGCTGCTTATCTGCATGTCAACCGGAACACGATCATCGATGCCCTGGACCTGCTTATTGCAGACGGCTGGATCGTATCACATGAAAGAAAAGGCATTTTCGTTTCAGGAAAATTCAGGCAAAACGACGATGAAATTACGGGTAACCTGCCCGAAGTAGATGTGCGTTTTGATGATGGGCTGCCAGATGTTTCCATTGCTCCGATGAAGGAGCTTTCCCGTTATTACCGCCAGTTCCTGATACAACATGGCAGATGGAACCAGACCGGATATTATTCCGAACTGGGCCATCCCGAGTTCAGGGAAGCGGCTGCTCAGTTGCTTCGGCTTAACAGGGGAATGGAAGTGGACGCCTCTCAGATTTGTGTTACCAGGGGCAGTCAGATGGCACTTTACCTGTCGGCACAGTGTCTGATCAACCCTGGAGATGTGATTGTCGTGGAAAATCCCGGCTATAAACCCGCATGGAATGTGTTTACTCATGCCGGTGCCCGTATTCTTCCGGTACCTGTTGACGGAGAAGGAATGGTGGTTGATCGTCTGGAGGAGCTTCTGGAAGAGCTGCCCGGAATCAGGGGAGTATACATCACACCGCATCACCAGTTTCCTACCACGGTGTCATTGTCACGGGCCAGGAGAAATAAGCTGATCGAACTTTCAGATCGCTATGGATTTACGATCATAGAAGACGATTATGATCATGAGTTCCGGTTTGAGAAATTCATGCATCCATCGGGCAGAAGCCTGAATACCGGCAGAAATCATATTTACCTGGGTACTTTCAGTAAGATTGTTTCTCCTGTGCTGCGTATCGGATTTCTGGTCGGTCATCCGGAATTCGTTCGCCGGGCCGGTCAGTTAAGAAGTATTATAGACGTTCAGGGCGATAGTATTATGGAACAGGCCGTGCTGCAGCTGATCAGGTCTGGAGAGATCAGGAGGCATGTTCGCAGAGCATTGGAAACCTACAGGACGAAACGGGATTTTTTCGGAATGCTGCTTCACAAATACCTTTTGAACAAGGCTGAATTCAGGAAACCCGAAGGTGGCCTGGCTTACTGGATCAAACCGACGACGCATACGGATTTGTTTCAGCTTAACAGGAAATTACTGGAACGCGGTGTTATGATCAATACTCCCGACAGCTTCAGTTTCGGAGAGCCGGTTTACGGGCTGAGGCTTGGCTATGCATCACTGGGGAAAGAAGAAATGGAAAAGGGAATTTCTGCCATTTCACAATTACTCTGAAAATAATTAAACCAGGAGTCAACAAAAGTCTATTGAGTGAGAAAAGGTTATAGCAGAGGGAGATAGTGAGTTTTGCTCACCGTCCCCTCGCTATTTCCGTTATTCTTACCACCGGATGAGGGCAGAGGCCCAGGTGAATCCGCTTCCAAAGGCGGCCAGACAAACCAGGTTACCTTCTTTGACCAGGCCGGCCTCATACGCTTCGCAGAGTGCGATCGGAATAGAGGCCGCGGTGGTGTTGCCATATTTCATAATATTGTTAAAGACCTTGTTGTCAGGAAGGCTCAGGGTTTTCTGAACAAATTGCGCAATACGGAGATTGGCCTGGTGCGGTACCAGCAAATCAATGTCTGTGGTAGCGTAGCCTGTCTTTTTAAGGGCTTCAAAAATTACTTCCGGAAACTTTGTGACGGCGTTTTTGAATACCAGCTGTCCGTTCATATTGGGGTAATAGGTCTTGTTTTCCAGGAGGTTGGGGTAAACAAAAATCTCGCCGAGCTCCACATCCGGAAAGCCGAAATCGGTATCTTTCAGGTGATAGCCTCCATGCGATCCGGGGCTGATCAGCGCCAGTTCCTCTGCGTGGGTTCCATCTGAATGAAGATGAGTAGTGAGAATTCCTTTGCCTTCTTCGGTGGTTGGCTGCAGAAGAACCGCACCGGCGCCATCACCGAACAGCACCGCCACGTTGCGTCCTCTGGTTGTAAAATCAAGACCCATCGAATGCATTTCTGCTCCTACTACCAGAATATTTTTATACATGCCCGACCGTATGAACTGATCGCCTACGGAAAGGGCATAAATGAATCCTGAACATTGGTTGCGTATATCGAGTGCTCCTATTTCGGTTCCTGTGATGCCAAGTTCTCTTTGCAGCAATACGCCGCAACCGGGGAAATAATAATCGGGGCTTAGGGTGGCGAAAATAATAAAATCTATCTCTCCCGGTTCAATGCCGGCTCTTTCACAGGCTTTACGCGCTGCAACAGCCGCCATGGTGGTGGGAGTTTCTTCCCCTTTTTTAGCATATCTTCTCTCTTTGATTCCTGATCTTTCCTGTATCCACTCATCTGAAGTGTCCATAAATTTCATCAGGTCTTTATTGGTGACCACCTGTTCCGGTACATAGTAACCTATACCCGCTATTTTTGAATTTGGCATTTGAATTTGTTTTGATTGACCGTGCGAAATTAATGTTTTTGCCTTATAATATGCAATGATTTCTTAAAAATGTTATACACTTATTGATGTACTTACGGCCCTGGAATCTGTATAAAGGCTGAAAGGTTATTTTTTAGTGAATGTTTGGATTTTGTGTGCTAAAATGCTTTGATTTGCAGGAGTTTTAACACTAAACTTTTACCGCTGTGAAATTCAGAATATTTCTGGTCATCTTCTTTCTGATCCTGCTTGGCATCGGGTGGTATATCAGTACGGGGTATTTTTCTTCAGGCGAGCGTGCCGGCACCGTTTCAAAACTGAGCGAAAGGGGCTACATCTTTAAAACCAATGAAGGGGTGCTGAACGAGGGGGGATACTCCGGCGAAACAGGAACCCTTACCCCGAGATACTGGGATTTTTCCACAAAAGAAGACTCTGTTATTGTAAAGCTGAAGCAAGCTATTGCCACCGGAGAGCGTGTTTCTCTGGTGTATCAGGAAAAATTTGTGAAGTTTCCATGGAATGGCGATACGGAATACATTGTAATCGATGTGTTATTCCTGCCGCAACGCCATGCGCCTGAATATGAAAAATTCCCTGAACCCGAATCGCCTGCCCTCATCGGGCCTGTTGATTCAAGCAGGGAAGATTCCGGAAAGATACTATTGTAAGAGGCCATGTGGCCTCTTACGGGTTTCCTTATAATCTCAGACCAAAAGAGATCGTATTGGCGTTAATAGGATTGTTGTCGTTAAAAAGAGGCAGGATATCGTACTTTACAAATACTCTGCAATCTCCCTTTCCGGCTTCGGCCATCAGCCCGTAGTTGAATTTTCTGAGATTGAAGTCTTCTCTTTCTTTGAATCTTTCGCGGCTGCCATCGCTGAACTTCTGGTAAGAACCGATTCTTACCCCTCCATAGCCACCCAACCCGATTCTGAAGTTGCTTTCTTTGAACCCGAACTGAAGCATAACAGGGATGGACAGGGTAGAGTTAACCAGTTTTACTTTTTCGTAGGTTTTATCGGTTATGCCTACGTCGGAGGTGTTCCCCAGATCTACAAACTGGACGTCCTTTTTCAGCATGAAATTGTTCCAGCCCACTTCCAGCCCTGTACCCAATGCTACATCTACCTGGCTACCTGTAATCAACCTGTGATTTTTCCGCCATTGAAGCGCTACAAACCTGGAAGGAAAATCCTTCAGTTCAGGCATGTCCTGTGGTTTGTAAAAGGTGTTCAGACCCAGGTATAATCCAAAATCTTTACGGGTAAACATATTACCGTATTTGCGCTTTTGGTAATGATTATTATACTCTTTCGGCTTGTCCTGATACGCTGTTCCTCCTGATCTGTCAAAGTCAGGATCCTGAGCTGAGGCCGTGCCTGCGGCCACTAAAACAAGGGCAATTACGTGAAGTTTTTTAAATAGCTTTTTCATATTTTCAGATGTTTAACTCCGGCTTCCTCCGGGTGATTTATTTGATCTGAAGATGTAAAAAAGGGTCTTCCGGGTTGCGTCAGCGGATGTATTTTTTTTAAAATAATCTCATTTTAGTAAATTTATTTCACTAATCGTCTCGTAATCAGCGTGTTAGTTATTTATGAAATTTTAAATAAGAATGAGGCATTATATCTGAACTCTAAAATCTGGGAAAGGGAGTGTGTCCGGTGCAGGGCTGACGGCTGCGCCGGAGCAGGGGGATTTGTCCGGCAACAGGAGCGTCCCGACAAACAGCAGGCCCGCATGTATAAAAAAATAAAGTGATGGCCGGCTTTCAGGAATACCTGTCATTCCGCCAGGGATAGGCCGTATCGGAGTAGCCCCTTTCTTCCCAAAATCCTAATTCGTTCTTCTTCATGAAGCGGATCCTTTTGATCCATTTGGAGCCTTTCCAGGCATAGAGTTGCGGAGTGACCATTCGTACCGGACCACCATGTTCAAGAGAAAGGGGGGCGCCGTAAACCGTATGGGCAAGCAGGACGTCGGGTTTAAGCGCTTCTTCAATGCTGATGTTGGTGGTATAAGTATCGTAGCCATAGCACATGACATGAGTAGCGGAATCCTTAACGCCTGCTACGGCTGCCAGGTCCAGTAATCTCACACCTGTCCAGGGAATATCCATTTTTGACCAGGTGGTGACGCAGTGGAAATCGCTTGTGTCTTCAGTTTGAGGAAGGGCCATGAATGCTTCCCAGTCCAATGTAAAGGGATGTTCTACTTCGCCGTCTACAGTGAGACGCCATCTGTCTTTTTTAACATCGGGGTGGTAACCAAGGTCGAGCACGGGCCATTTTTCAGTGCGGGTTTGTCCGACAGGTAACTGTGGCATTCCGTGGCGGTTGACGGGACCTTTGCCCATAGGTTTTTCATCAGAAAGAGAAGGGGTCTGCCGGATTTTTTCTTCGAAACGAGCTTTCAGCTTCATCCTTGCCTCTATGATTTTCTGTAATTTTTCTTCAGGTTCTGCCATGACAACCGGGCTTTTCCGGAATAACACCGGCAAAGGCGAATTTGTTCTTTAGCCCAGTAAGTCTAGGGAATAAAATATAATTAATTAAAGAGTTGCTGCGGGAAACGATTCGGATGTTTGTCCTGTTACATTAATAAATGAGTTGTGGAATGGTGTCATTTGACCAGAGGTTTCACGCTGAAGCCGGTTTTTTCGGGGCATCGGATCTTTCGGATATATTTTGGATATTTTAGGGTTCATACTGGCATTTCTCATCGGGGTGACGCTTGGAACCTCCGGTGCCGGCGGGGCGGTGATGACCGTTTCCGTGCTGGTATATGTCATGGGCTTCAGCCCGGTAGAAGCCACCTCTTATTCATTGCTAATTGTCGGAATTACCTCATTGGCCGGTTCAGTGGACTATTTCAGAAGGGGAGAAGTAGATGTTCGTAAAGGACTTTTCTTTAGTTTTCCGGCTTTTGTAATGGTGCTTATCATGAGGAAATTCATCATGCCGGAGATTCCGGAGATAGTGCGCTTCGGAGCGTTTTCAATGGGAAAGGGGCACTTGATTATGATCGTTTTCGCCCTTCTGATGATGGCATCGTCTTATTCTATGATTGTCAACAGGAAGACAGCCCGCAGTCTGGTGGAAAGAGAGGTTAACTATTCCTACATCTTCCTGGAAGGAATCGTAGTGGGATTACTGACGGGTTTTGTGGGTGCCGGAGGAGGTTTTCTGATTATTCCGGCTCTGGTTTTATTCGGACATCTGCCCATGAAAAAAGCCATCGGAACCTCACTTTTTATTATTACAATCAACTCATTTTCAGGTGTGGCGGGTGATCTGGCCGCCGGCATGAGTATAGATATGATGTTTTTTCTGAAATTTGCCACGCTCACCGTCGCTGGTATCCTGACAGGAAGTTATCTGGCAAGGTTTGTTCCCGGGGAAAAACTTAAGACAGGTTTCGGGTGGTTTATACTGATACTCGGTGCCTGGATACTGGTTAAAGAAACTTTTTTAAAATAAGATAAATTATAGAGAAACGATATGGGAAAATTAGTTCATGCCCTGCAGCTCAAATGCCCCCGATGCGGAGAAGGAGATCTTTTTGAAGCGAAAAATCCGTATACCAAAGGTAAAATGATGACCATGCATGATCATTGTCCGAACTGCGGACTGCGTTACGAAAGAGAAAACGGGTTCTTTTACGGGGCCATGTATATTTCTTACATGTTCAATATTGCGCTCTTTGTTACCGCCATTGTGAGTTACTACCTGTTTTTTGAAGATAATGTTGACTGGCGTTGGTTTATCGGAGGGTACCTGGGGCTTACTATTTTGCTGGTACCTGTGATTTACCGTTTGTCAAGATCCATCTGGATCATGTTTATGGTATCTTACGCACCGGAAAAAAGAGGGGCGAAATAATATATCCATCCTTTTTAACTTGTTACATTTCTATGAAAGGCACATTTGAAGAACTGATAGCATCAGACACCCCGGTGTTGATTGATTTTTTTGCTGAATGGTGCGGACCATGCAAGGCAATGGCACCGGCGTTGCAGCAACTGGCTGAGGAAACAGGAGACAAACTCAGAATAGTAAAAATAGATATTGATAAAAATCCGGCTCTCCAACGGAAATTCAACATTACCGGTGTGCCGACCCTCATGGTTTTCCAAAAGGGTCAGCAGAAGTTCAGGCAGTCGGGCGCAATGATGCTTCCCCAACTGAAGAAAGTGGTAGCTCCCTATATCTGATTTACCATCGCCAGGCCAGTCCCAGAACGCCGGTTTCAAAAATTCGGAGAGCAGTGGTCGTCTGATTGTAAGTATTCTGACCGTCTTTGTATCTTATAACGGAGAGACCCAGTTCGGCAAACTGAGCACGGATCAGCAGGTGGTCAGAGACAAAGCAGGCGAAGCCAAAACCGGCACGCGCGGACAGATCTAACGGGCTTTCTTTATTATCTGCGAGTCTCACGGTGCTGCTTAGTCTTACCATGGGGCTTAGCCGTGACGTTCTCATGTAGTACTCATAATAGGGGGTAATCAACGCGGCAAAATCACTTTCTTCCCCTCTTTTATCTCTTATGAATCCAAGACCAAGTCCCAGGACCTGACGACGGTTTTGTCCAAAAAACCTGCCCAGATAAATTTCGCTGCGATGGGTACGCCGGATGGTTTCAGGGTTATCCCGGAATCTTGAGGCATTCATTTCTGTACTTATATCCAGGCCGCTAATCCATTTACCGGTGCTAACTTCTGAGGATTCGTCCTTGTAATTTTCATTACCGGGCCAGTATTTGAGCCCTACGACCAATCCGGAGTTGGTATTGTTTGTTATATCCAAGAGTCCGGTGCGGTGATAAACCCTTGCTTCAAGGGCCACTGAGCGGCTGACGAAATAATTGGTTCCGAGTTCGGCTTCAAGAGATGACCATGCGTATCGTGATTTGGTGCTGTTTTCGAAGTTATTGCCTGTCTTTTGAAATTGAAGTCCGTAACTGGCGCCTGCAAAGAAATGGAACCCTTTACTTTCCGCGAAGTATTGTCGAATACCCGGGGCAAAGCTGAAAGAGGTATTATAATCTTTATAGGGTCCTCCGGTATTACTTTCAGCCTTTGTATTAAAAGATGACACTCCCGCACTGAGGCTGAGCAGTGTGTTGTCTTTTATGAAATACCCGTAATTAAGGTCAAGGCCGAGTTGCAGCCGATTAGCATCAAATCGGGTATTCAGCCCGGTAGATTTGTCGGTACTTTGTATCAGGCTCAGGGAAACACCTGTGATACTCTTTCCTTTTTCGGTCTGACCATACAGTGCCGGAGCGAAAAAATATGCACTGAGAATAAAGAAAAATTTGAGTGAATTAGACTTCATCGTGATTGTTTTTAAGATGTTAAAAGGTTGATTTTAAAGCCCTGATCAGTTTCCTGCTCAGAAGTCGAACTGAAAACTAAGTACCGGTACAAGTTCACTGCCCCTGTACTGGATGTAAGTGGTGTTGGTAGCCGCATCGTATCCAACTGAAGTCGGGTTGATCCTGTTCATCACATTCTGAATGTCAAGACTGATGTTGCCGGACACCTTCCGGGCATTGAACCGGTAGGCAAAACGCGTGTCAACCCGGTAGTAGGGCGGAACCTGCCGGGTGAAATCCGCATCTTTTAATGCCACATATTCCCCTTTTTCAGCCGATTTTGCCGGATCATACGGTGTGTATCTGAAACCGCCGTTGAACAGCAACCTTCCGCCAAGCTGCAATATGCGCCCTTTTTTCAGATAAAACTCTTTGCCAAAACTGTAGCTGGAAGAAAACCCGGTACTGTAACGCGAAAGGTAGCTTTTGCCATTAAAAGGCTGAAACCGGGATCGATAAAGAGAACCTGTAGCCAACATGAAATAAGAGTTGGAAAACAGTTTTTCCAATGCCACATCCAGACCGTAATTGGTCCCTTTACCTTTGCTCACCACCTGGAATTCGGGATAGCCGCTGGGGTTATTGAGCATCCAGTAGGTATTACCTGCATCGGGCACCACCGGAACATTAAACAGACGCTGGAAGTAGGTCTCGAAACTTATCCGCATCTTGTTCTGTGTATAGATGTGATACGCCAGAATACCATGGTGAGCTTTGATCAGCCTCAGGTCTTTATTCAGGGCATTGCCGAGGGTATCTCTGAAGTAATAGGCCATCAGTGGCAACACTTTGCTATGCAGCCCGTAAGCCAGACTCAGCCGCTGGCTGGTTTTCGGCTGGTATTGCACAGACAGCCGGGGTTCGGCAGCGCCGGTTCCGTTGGCAGTGAGACGCAGCAGATGATATCCTATATTGGCCGACCATTTTTTGGAGAAGTCGACATGCAGCTGGGCAAACTGCTGGAGTGTCTGGGTATTGCCCTGACCCTCAACGGATACATTATTCTGAATAAGCGTGATGTCGTTGCGGCTCGCTACCGGGGAACTTCTCTTGTAAAAGTCGAAGAAGATCTGGTTAAAGATAATGCCGGTTTTGAGTATGGCTTTCTCGCTCAGCTTTCTGTTGTAGGTCACTGATGAAACCACACGGGTATCGGTGTACCGTTCGGTATTGTACCGGTAACGGAGATTGTCAAGGTTGAGGGTGTCATTGGTTTTGGTAATGCGGCTTCCGACGAGGGCGGTTACTACCCGGAAATAGGAGCGGGTATCCGGAAGATAAGTCCAGGTAATACCTGTTGCTCCCATGTTGGCCGGTCTGATTTCCTCATCACGGTTATTGAATACGGAAGGGTCACGTTCTGCCGGATTTTCTACAGGATAGTAGTGCTCTTCACTGAGTCCGCCTATGCCGAATACGGTAAATACGCTTTTGTTGTTTTTGTTTCGGAAGGCAAGGTTAAAGGAAAGGTCCTGAAAATCATTGGATACCCGTTCACCCACAAGATTGAAGCCCATGGAGTTAAGTAATCCAAGGGTAGAATACCGATAGTTTATCAGGTATGAAGACCGTCCCTGGCGGATCGGGCCTTCCGTAGCAAAGTCCAGACCCAGGATGCCGATTTTGGCTCTGTATTCTCTTTTTTCAACATTTCCATGGCGAAAGTGCATGTCAAAGGCACCCGAAAGTGCGTTGCCGTATTCGGCAGGCATGCCTCCTGTGGAAAAGTCAGACCGGGCCAGCAGCTGGGCGCTGAATACGGTGATGCCACCACCGGAAGACCCGATAATGGCAAAGTGGTTGGGGTTCGGAATATCGATGCCTTCAAGGCGCCAGAGTAATCCGAAAGGGGAGTTTCCTCTGACAACGATCTGGTTTTCAGTGTCGTTTTCTCCTACCCGTACGCCGGGAAAAGAGAGTGCTACCCTGCCGGGGTCATTAACGCCTCCCGGGATTCTTTCCGTTTCTTCGGCGGTAAAAGAACGGGTGCTGACAACGGCCAGGTCGTTGACGGCCTCAAAGGCATTGCGGGAAGAACGGATCACTACTTCAGCTGCGGAGATGCTGCCCTGCATGAGTTCAAGGGAGAGATAGGTTTCTTTAGTGGAGAGGTGAATGATATCTTCCAGAGTAAGCGGCTCGTACCCTACATATTGTACCTGAATGTTGATCCTGCCTACCGGCACATTCTGAAGTAAAAATTCACCGTTCTCGTCGGTTATGTTGCCGATCATCGGACTGATATTTCTGACAGATACCGTGGCACCGATCAGGGGCTGGCGGGTTTGTTTGTCCCTGATTATTCCCCTGACGTTCTGTACAGGCTGTTGGGCAACAAGCTGAAGAGTCAGCAGACTCAGCAGCAGAACTTTCATGTACATAGGGTTGGATGTTGGTTGTTTTGTCCTATTTTTGAACAATGTACAAACAAACCGCCGAAATATTCGCAAGTCAGCTTTCGAAAATATCTGAGCTGGGGCCCGAAGCTTCGGAGGCGCTTGCGGCCTGTGTGGAGGTCCGGCATTTTCCCAGAAAATCTTTGCTGCATGAGCCGGGGCAGGTATCCGGACAGATTTTTTACATTGGCAAAGGCCTTGTCCGGGAATATTTTCATGATGACAAGGGGAATGATATTTCCGTATGGTTTGGTAAGGAGGAAGACTTTGCGGTGCTGCTGTCCAGTTTTGTTACAGGTACACCTTCACAGACAGGCTTGCAGGCTCTTGAGGCTACGGATGGGTTCAGCATCAGTCGCGAACGGCTTTATGAATTGTATGATCGTTTTCATGAGGTGGAAAGGCTCGGCAGGATACTGACAGAGCGTTACTTTGTCGCTTCTGAGGCCTATAACCGCGGATTCCATTACCTGGATGCCCGTAAACGGTATGAAATGTTTGCCCTTCACAATCCGGAACTGATGCAGAGACTTCCATTACGGTATATTGCCTCTTATGTTGGCGTGTCGATAGAAACCCTCAGTCGTCTCAGAGCGCGGATTTTTTGACAAATGTCAACCAAAAAGGTTAAGGCCGTTTATTTATTTTACTTTTCGAAACAGTAACCCTGATCAAACGATGAAATATTTTATGTGTGTGTTTTTGCTGCTTGCCGGCATGTTAACGGGTTTTGCCCAGACCGATGTCCAGAAAAGAATCCAGACCCGGCTGATAACGGCCGAGGACGGGGACGTGATCATGCTGGAAGAAGGAAACTTCAGTATCCTTGCCAGTCTGTCTATGGAAGGGAAAAAGAACATTACCATCGCCGGCAAAGGCATGGATAAGACGGTCCTGAGTTTTAAGGGGCAGCTCGACGGGGCAGAAGGTCTGCGGATTTCCAATGCCGAAAACATCGTGATCAGAGACCTCACGATCCAGGATTCGAAGGGAGACTGTATCAAGACCATGAATGTGAAAAATATCACTTTCTCGAACGTTAAAACCGAGTGGACAGGGAAACCCAAGGCCAGCAACGGTTCATACGGATTGTATCCGGTGAAGTGTGAGGGCGTACTTATCGACGGTTGTGTGGCCATTGGCGCTTCTGATGCCGGTATTTACGTAGGGCAATCAAAGAAAATTGTGGTAAAGAATTCCAGGGCCATTCACAATGTGGCGGGGATTGAGATAGAAAACTCCATTGATGCCGAGGTTTTCAACAACGAAGCCTACGGAAATACAGGAGGGGTGCTGGTCTTTGATCTGCCGGATCTCGTCCTGAAAAAAGGCGGGAATGTAAAGGTGTACAACAATTCTATTCACGACAATAATTATATCAATTTTGCGCCTAAAGGGAACATCGTAGCCAAGGTCCCCCAGGGTACCGGTGTGCTTATTTTAGCGACAAGCGATGTGGAGGTTTATAACAACAAAATTGCAGATAACAAATCTATCGGAGTGGGAGTGATCAGCTATTTTATGACGGAATCACCTGTCAAGGATCAGGAGTATGATCCTTATCCTTCGGAGATTTATGTTCATGACAATCAGTTTGAACGGAAACCGGGGAAGACCACCATGAAGGGCCGGTTTGGTAAGATGATGCGGTTTAAGCTGAAGCTGGGGAAAGACGTGCCGTCTGTCTTCTGGGATGGTATTGTGAAAGAAGGATATACAGGAAAGGTAATTTGTCTTAAGAATAATCAGAACGGTTCTTTTGTCAACATGGATGCTGCCAATGGCTTCAAAAATGTATCCAGAGACGCCGGTCCGTATGAGTGTTCGCTATAAAAAACAAAAATGAAATTCAGGAATTTTCTTCCGGGGATCGCCGCCATTGTCTTGCTGGTAAGTGGATTTGTGCAGACCAATATGCCTGCCGGACCGCCTGAAAAGCTTTCTGACTATGGTTTTTTTGAAGGGAAGCTCTCAGATCAGCAGCCTGCCAAGGGGGTGACACCTTATACACTCAATACTCCCTTGTTTACGGATTATGCTGAAAAACTGAGGTTTGTAAAGCTGCCTGCCGGAACCGTGGTGCAGTATAATGATAAAGAAGTGTTTGATTTCCCTGTGGGGAGTACCCTGATCAAGACCTTCTTTTTTCCGCTGGATTACCGTAAACCGGAAAAAGGCAAACAGCTGATTGAAACCAGGCTTCTGATACATGAGCAGAATGGCTGGAAAGCATGGGTGTATGTCTGGAACGAAGAACAGACCGAGGCCTACCTGGATGTGGCAGGCAGCATCAGAGAAGTGAAATACACTTATCTGGACGGGAAGAAGAAAAAGCATCTTTACGGCGTACCCAACCTGAATCAGTGCAAAGGTTGTCATAACCGCAATGAGGAAATGTCACCGGTAGGTCCTTCAGCCCGGCAGTTAAGCGGCGTTTTGCAGGCAGGTACAGTCAGGGCCAACCCCGGAAGTTTCGCGCATGCGGACCTGACGGCCAACCAGTTGTTATCCTGGAAAAAGGCAGGTATCCTGGACGGCTTACCTGAGCATTTGCCCAAAGGTGTGGTATGGAATGATGCCGATACGGGGACTCTGGAAGAGCGTGCAAAACTGTGGCTGGATATTAACTGCGCACATTGTCACCGGCCCGAAGGTCCTGCAAGTACTTCGGGACTTAACCTCAGTATTCATAATCAGGACCGGGTGAGTTACGGATTGCTTAAGACTCCTGTGGCATCGGGCCGGGGATCAGGAAATCTGCTGCATGATATTGTGCCGGGGAAGCCCTCCGAATCCATACTGATTTACCGCATGGAGTCGACAGATCCCGGTGTGATGATGCCCGAAGTAGGGCGTAAAGTCCCCCATGACGAAGGAATTGCCCTTGTTAAAGCCTGGATCAGCAGCCTTAAATAAACTCATTTTTTGGGTCTGAATGCCTTGACAACCTCCTGGTTGGTTTCCAGGTAAGGCCCTTCAATAAGGTCTATACAGTAAGGTACCGCCGGAAAAACGGCTTCAAGGCAGGTGCGAATCGCGGCAGGTTTGCCCGGAAGATTGATGATGAGGCTGTTGCCTCTGATACCGGCGGTTTGCCTGGAGAGGATGGCAGTAGGTACTTGCTCAAGACTTACCTTACGCATCAGCTCTCCGAAGCCTGGCAGCATTTTTTCACAGACGTGCTCCGTGGCTTCCGGGGTCACGTCCCTTCTGGCCGGGCCGGTGCCTCCTGTTGTAACGATCAGACAGCACTGATCCTCGTCGGCCAGACGTTTGAGCCAGGTTTCTATGAGCGGTTGTTCGTCAGGAATAACATGGTAAACGGGTTGCCATTCAGAAGTCAGAAATTCTCTGAGGGTCTGTTCGATGTATTTGCCGGATATGTCTTCATAAATACCGGCTGTGGCCCGGTCTGAGATGGTCAGGATGCCTATTCTGATCTGCATAGTGTATCAGAATTCATTAAGAATGATCTGCTCGGATTCTACAGAATTGCTCAGGTTACCGCTTCTGTCTTTGAGCTGTATCATGAATTTTACCGTATCCTTTTTGGGCGTGAAGGCGTGCTCAAAGTTCATGCTGTAGCTGAGGGTGCCTTCGATAGGTCCGGTTTTACCGTCGTCTTTCAGTCTCGGGAAGAAGCCTGAAATGGGTACGAGACTTTCATATTCGGTAAAATTGCCCCGCACTCTTCTGAACGACCGGATGATGTAATTGAAATCGTTAGTCTGTTGCGCTTTGGTTATTTCTTCTGTATTCAAGCCGAGGTCTCCGTCTCCGTCTCTGAACTTCACGCTGATCACCACCGAATCTTTCCTGGCAGTGGTAAACTGGTCGATGCGGATGAACTTTTCAATCCGGGAAAACTCAATCTCCGGCTGAAGACTGAAGGAAGGTTCTCTGTAACAGGAAGCCACCGAAAGTCCGGCCACTACAAAAAAAAGTAAAGCTTTGATGCTTCTCATGAACTAAGGCTTATTTTTGTAAAAATAATCAAAACCCGGAAGTCGGGGCCTTTTTTAAGGTCTTTTTTTCCTGCTCCTCTACATGAACACCAGGGACGAACTGAAATCGGCGGTTTTGCAACTGGGTCGGGACCCCTTGCATTTTGAACGCCTTGCACTCGAAGTATTCCATTTTCAATTCGATACCAACCCGGTTTATCAGTCTTATGTCAGGCATCTGGGTGTCAGGCGTGAATCGGTCAACAGGCTGGAGAAAATCCCTTTTCTGCCCGTAGAATTTTTCAAAACCCAGCAGGTGATCAGTGGTCCGTTGGCGCCGCAACTGGTATTTGAAAGCAGCGGAACCACCGGCTCAGACACCAGCAGGCATTATGTGGCCGACCTTCCGTTCTATGAATTACTAAGTCAGAAAATATTCGAACAGTTTTACGGTCCGCTTACCGACTACCACATTTTTGCCCTTCTTCCTTCTTATCTTGAACGAAATAATTCTTCGCTGGTGTATATGATCCGTAATTTTATTTACCGGTCTTTTTCCAGGGAATCGGGATTTTTTCTGAACAATGCAGACGAAATGCTGAAAGTAATAGAGGAGGTCAGCAAAAGACATAACCCCCGCCGTAAAATTTTACTTATAGGAGTTACGTTTGCCTTATTGGACATTGCCGAAAACAAAACCCTCGCCGGCAGATTCAGGGCCCTGGAAGGCGAACTGATCGTGATGGAAACAGGGGGAATGAAAGGAAGGCGCCGGGAAATGCTGAGAGAAGAAGTGCATGAAACGCTGACGAACGCTTTGGGCGTAGACAGGATTCATTCGGAATACGGAATGACAGAGTTATTATCCCAGGGATATTCTTCCGGAGAAGGTTTTTTTGACCTTCCTCCTTCTATGAAAGTGCTTTTGAGAGAAATCAATGATCCTTTTACTTATCTTCCGAGCTTTTCAATCGGGAGTACCGAGCCGGTAAAGTACCGCGGGAAAACAGGGGGAGTGAATGTAATTGATCTGGCCAATATTGATTCATGTGCCTTTATTGAAACAAAAGATCTGGGCAGTTTTTCGGATGACTACAAACATTTCAGGATCATGGGGCGGTTTGATAATTCCGACCTGAGAGGCTGTAACCTAATGGTGAACTGATGCAAAAAATTCTTAAGACCTACCTGAGGCGACTGATCAACCTGAGTTCAGCTAACCGTTCGCTCCTGTTGATGAATCTGCCAAAATCCCAGTTTCTGGATCTGCATGACCTGGATTTTGTGCTGAATCAGCCTTCCTTTGAGATGATCAGTCAGCTGGTTTCCGGGAAAAAGCAGATTCCCTTATGCGAGGTGACAGACCCCAGGGATGTCCGTAATAATGAGATCAGTAAGCAGATGGCACAGATCAGAAGGACCTGTGAAACCATTGAAGAAGAGCGCGGGGTTCAGGACCTTTTTGTTGGCTATCCTTTTATTAAAGGTAAGTTCATGGACGGCACCCCTGTCAGGTGTCCGTTGTTGTTTTTCCCGGTAACGCTGCGAAAAGGACAGCTGAAAGGAGCTTCTGTGCAGCAATGGTATCTTGAACCCAGAGAGGCGGGCGTAACCCTTAACCGGAGCTTTCTTACCGCTTATGCACATTTTAACCATCAGCGTCTTGCTGAAGAACTTTTTGATTTTACCCTGGAAGATTTTCCACAGCAGATCCTTGAATTCAGGACCGCACTGTATGAATTCCTGAAGGAGAGCCCGCTGAATGTTAATTTCAATCAGGACCTTTTTACCGACAAGCTGACAGGCTTTGAGAGGATGGTAAAGGCAGACCTGGAAGAGCAGGAAAAGAACGGCGTTATGAAATTATATCCGCAGGCAGTGCTGGGTATCTTCCCTCAGGGCGGATCGTTTCTGATAGAAGACTACGAGATCATGCTCAAGAACCGGAACTTTGAAGAAGAAGATGGGTTTGAGACACTTTTTCCTGCCCCGGAGGTATTCGCTTCCGGTAATACCATACGCGAAGAAGATATTTTGCTGCCGTTTGAGGTGGATGCATCCCAGGAAGAAGCTATACGGGCTGTCAAAACGGGACAGTCGTTGCTGGTTCAGGGGCCTCCCGGCACAGGCAAGTCGCAGCTGATCTGCAACCTGATATCCGACTACATTGCCGAGGGGAAAAAGGTACTGGTGGTTTGTCAGAAGAGGGCAGCACTGGATACTGTTTATAAAAGGCTTGAGAAAGCCGGGATCACCGATTTTGTCAGCCTTGTCCATGATTATAAAAATGACCGTAAGGCAATCTTTGAAAAACTGAGTGCCCAGATCGACAGGACAGATACCTACAAAAAGCAGAATCAAAGCCTTGACGCTATATTTTTAGAAAGAGAATTTGACCGGGCATGCCGCAGGATTGATCAACTTGCCAAGGAGCTCAATCATTTTAAAACAGCGCTGTTTGATGAATCTTATTGCGGAAGAAGTATCAAGGAGTTGTACCTTCTCAGAGATCCGCAGGCTGAGCTAACGGATCTCGGCATGCTGTACCGTGACTTCAATTTTATGGCACTGGCAGATTTTGAACGTGACCTTGACAGGGTGTATGCATACAGAAATGTGCTGGAAGACGGCAGTGAGGGAGCTGATTTCTGGAGAAAGAGAAAATCTTTCAGGCACAGGACACTTTCAGATCTTAAACGTATAATTACGCTGCTGGTAGCTTCTGCACAGACCTGGGAGCGCATTTCGGCAGAAACTCATTCTTTGCTGGCAAAACCACTCGATGCGCAGGAGCTGACCACACTCATTCCGGAAGTTCTTGATGAAGTTACAGCGATGCTTTCTTCGGAGCAGGCATTGCAGTTTTTCGCCTTATTTGATGAAGGGAAAATCGAACCCGCTGAACAGACAGAGCAGGATGAGATGGCAGATTCGCTGCACCAGATTATTACAGGGAAGGGCATCAGCAGTGTATTTCTTGAATATCCGGACCGATATGGTGAAGCCCTTGACGAAGCCCTCTCCAAAAGCGGAAGTTTTATCGGTAAAAGCATGTTTCGTCTTTTCTCGGGACATAAAGACCTGCTTACAGCGCTTCTTGCTTCCGAAGGGCTTCAGTACACCACAACAGACCTGACACTGTTAAAGGAAAAGTACCGTAATACACAATTGTTCAGAGCGGTTTGGGAGAAAGCGGCGGCAGCCGGAGTGGACCTGCCTCAGGATCCCGGGAAAGCTCTCGTTTTATGGAAGGATTACCGGAAGGCAGCAGAGGCTTTCGACGTGCTGAAAGGAACCATGCCTGTGCTGAGTCATACGGCCTTTACCAGTCAGACTACCCCGGAGGCGTTTTTTCAACTGAGCAGTGTGCTGAAAGCCGGTGTACTGGAGATGCAATCTGTAATTGAATCGCTGAAAGAGTATCTTACTGCCGCCCAGGTAGATCTGTTCTGGACGGCAGACACTAAACATCTGCTGCAGTATCTGGAAAGGAGTTTTGATTATCTGACAGAATACGATCAGCTGACCGGAAGTTTTACAACCAATGAGTCGAAAGTGCTGGAGCTGCTGGATGCGGCAGGAATAGATAAAGACCCGGCAGAGGCGTTCAGACAATCCCTCATTCAGGCGTGGATAGCGCATATTGAAGAACTTCATCCCGGACTCAGGGGGGCAAGCACACTTAAAATGCCGCAATATGAAGAGGAGCTTCAGACGGTTGTAAGACAGAAACAGGAGCTCAGCCGGGATATTCTGGCGATGAAGATCAGAGAATACACCTATCGTGATATTGAAAAGAACCGGCTGGGAAATGCCACAACCTATCGTGAGCTGTATCATCAGACGACCAAAAAACGAAAGATATGGCCGCTGAGGAAGTTACTCTCAGAGTTCTCAGAGGAGATTTTCAGGCTGATCCCCTGCTGGCTGGTTTCTCCCGAGACCACCTCGGCTATTTTTCCCATGCCGGGTGAAGAAAACGATTACGGGAAGTTTGACCTGGTGATCTTTGATGAAGCCTCCCAGTGCTTTTCAGAGGCAGGCATACCAGCCTTGATGCGGGCCCGGCAGGCTGTCATCGTGGGAGATAACAAACAGCTGCAGCCCAGTGATCTGTATCGTATCCGGTATGAAGAGCAGGATACAGAAGAGGTGCTGCTGGAAATAGATTCGCTGCTGGATCTGGGAGCGCAGTTTCTTCCTCAGAAGCAACTTACCGGACATTACAGAAGCAGAAGCCTGGAACTGATTGATTTTTCCAACCGGCACTTTTACGGAGGGCGTTTAAGGCTCTTGCCTCATTTTCACGATATCAACACGGAGACAGCACCGGTAAAGTTTGTTAAAGTGGAGGGCCTGTGGGAAGATAACACCAATCCCGTGGAAGCGCTGGCCGTTGTAGAGTTGATAAGGGTACTCAGAACGGAAAATCCGGAAGAAGAGATCGGGGTGGTGGCCTTTAACTTCAAACAGGCGGAACTGATCTACCGATTACTGGAATCCGAAGGCCCTGATATGAAAGGGGTACATGTCAAAAACATTGAAAACATCCAGGGAGATGAATTTCAGACGCTTATTTTCTCCATTGCCTACGCACCTGACAAATCCGGCAGGATCATGATGAATTTCGGGTCTCTGAATCAGAAAGGGGGTGAAAACAGGCTGAATGTGGCAGTGACCCGGGCGAAAGAAAGAGTCTTTGTTGTCTCAAGTATTTTTCCTGAGCAGCTGTTGGTAGAGCAGTCTTCGAATGAAGGTCCGCGGCTTCTGAAAAAATACCTTGAGTATGTGAGGGCCGTTTCTGCGGGCGGGTTCATTCCGGCTTCCCGGCCGTCAGAAAAATCCTTTGCCGTGAGCCTGCGTCATCTGCTGCTGCACGAGCAGCCTGAGCAATCCGGTCTGCGTTATGCCGAAGAGCTTCCCTTTGCAGACATCACCGTCAAGGAAGGAGACAAATACCATTCCTTATTGCTTACTGACGACACCTTGTTTTATGACAGTCTCAGCGCTAAAGACTTCTTTGCCTATCTGCCGCTTTTGCTGAAACAGAAAGGCTGGAATTTTGAGCGCAGGTGGAGCCGGCTTTTCAGAAACGGTCAGTAAAGCCCCGGTCAGGCAGCTTTGGCGTCGTCTTTCGGAGGGAATAAAAGAGACGCCACGATGCTGATGCCCAGGATGGCCACGATGACGATCAGGGAATGGACATTGGTAAAGCCCCAGGCTTCCAGCCAGTGATGTCCCAGCATTTTCAAACCGATGAAAGACAGTAATACGCCCAGACCATACTTCAGATAAGCAAACATGTCGATGATGTTGACCAGGAAAAAGAACATGGACCTCAGCCCCATAATGGCGAACACATTTGAGAAAAATACAATGTAAGGGTCTTTGGTGATAGAAAAGATGGCCGGAATGGAGTCAACGGCAAAGATTACATCGGTAAAGGCAATCACTACGATCACAACGAAAAGCGGGGTGATGAAGATTTTATTACCTCTGTATTTATGACGGATGAAAAACTTGTCGGCTACAAACTTTTCATATACATTGAAAACCGTCGAAGTGATCTTCACCGCCGGGTGATTTTTGGTATCGATTTCTTCTTCTTCATCTCCTGAGAACAGGATCTTTACACCGGTGTAGACCAGGAATGCGCCGAAAATATAGAGGATCCATTCGAACTGCTGGATCAGCGCAGAGCCAAGGAAAATAAAAATAAACCTCAGAATGATCGACCCCAGAATACCCCACACCAACACTTTCTTGTAGTGTTTCTGACGAACACCGAAAGAATTGAAGATCAGGATAAATACAAAAATATTATCAACGGAAAGAGAATATTCAACCAGATATCCGGTAATATATTCCAGCGCCATGTTATTCTGGAATTTCTGTACACCCGCCTCAAAATCAGCCGGGAGCCGGATGGTTTTGTAATACGTATTCCTGACGTGTTCCAGATGAGCCGGATCAGAAATGTCGTGGATCATATAGCCATATTGCCGGAGAAAAAAGAAGAACAGGACCGCAAGACCTACCCATACGGCGCTCCAGAGGCCGGCTTCCTTGAATTTTACGATATGTTCCTGTTTCCTGCTGAAGGCCCCGAGGTCAAGCAGCATGACCAGTATGACAAAAACGGCAAAGGCCGCGAAAAATAGAGTTTCGTTCGAGAATGTCATTTTTATATTGATCAGATAGACAGAGCTCTGCTTTTCCGGTATCATTCCCGGGAGCAGGATTTAATTGCGATGCAAAATTGCATCTTTTTTGTGAATTTAAAATAACTATCTCAAGATATGCTGAATCTGTTGCTGAGTAATCCGCTTTCCGGCCGGAGCAAAAGAATAGAAAAGAGAATCGTATATTTAATAGGGTATTATTTTTCATCGGCGAAGTTTGCGGGTAATTTCCGGTGGGGATGGTAAAAAAGATGGCGGAAAATATCGGAAGATAATGGACTTTAGTTCAACTTTTTCTTTCTATGTTTTTATTTTTTTGTAATTTGCACTTCACTAAAGGTATTACGTGGAGGGTTTTTTTTGGGGAAAAACGATCAAATAGGACCAGATGAGCAGGAGCTGATTGAATGCTGGAGTCTTTTTAAAACCGGCGACAGGACCTCGTTTGCCCGGATTTACGAGGCTTATGCTGACCCTCTTTTTGCTTACGGTTACAGTTTTGTCAAAGACCGGGATCTTATAAAAGATGCCATTCAGGAACTTTTCATCGACCTTTGGCGAACACGTGAAAACCTTTCGGAAACTACCTCCGTAAAATTCTATCTTTTCCGGTCTCTGAGACGAAGGCTGCATGTGAAGTCCAGAGGAGCCATTGATTTTTCCGGAACAACAGAAATTACACCCGACCTCCCTGAACCCATCACCCATGAGGAAGATTTCCTTGAGAGGGAAACCCATGAAAATCAACTCAGGCAGTTGCACAGGCTGCTTGCCCAGCTTCCTCCCAGACAACTTGAAGCGATCCGGCTTTGTTATTTTGACCGCTTTAATCTGAAAGAGGCCGCTGCCATTATGCAGATGAATGAACAATCTGTGAGAAATCTTCTTCAACGATCTGTCCGCCACCTCAGGCAACTTTTCTCTGTGCTTATCTGTCTTTTTCTCTTGTGTTCAGGCATTGTCTGAAAAAAAATCTTTCCGGGTGAGTTAAATCCTGAGTTTTTCTCTTTCTATGTGTAGAAAGCTGAAAATAGCACTTAAATTTATTTTATATGGATTATTCCGGTTTTGGCGCGGAAGATTTTGCCGGTGATGAAACATTTACAGCCTGGGTAAGGTCTGGAGAAAACGAACTTTTCTGGCAGAAACTGATGCAATCGGAGCCTGACACCAGGCCAAAGATAGAAGAAGCCAGGGCAATGGTTCTGGCGATGCTGACGTTGCCTTCCGCCAGGCTTGAACCCGCTGAGAAAAAGGAGATGTTTCAGCATATCAGCAATGAGATTGCAGAAAGAGATACCGAAGAAGTTTCGGGGTATCGTTATATGTTTTTCCGGAAAACATGGTGGGCTGCCGCTTCGGTGCTGCTTGTCGGGAGCTGGCTGATCTGGCGCCTTGCCATTACCGGACATCAGGATCCGGTTACTTATGAAAAGCTGGTATCGGCCGGGATAGAGGAAAAAGCACTGGAAGAGGCCGTCAATGCTGAAAAAGAGCCTATGCTGGTTAACCTTCCCGACGGGAGTTCGGTGCTTTTGCTGAAAGGCGGCAGGTTGTCTTACCACAAAAAAAGTTTCAATCAGGAGAAAAGAGAAGTATTTCTGCAGGGAGAAGCCTTTTTTGAGGTAGCGAAAAATCCTGAGAAACCATTCTTTGTCTATGCCAATGAGTTGGTGACCAAAGTACTGGGAACCAGCTTTACTATCAGAGCCTTTGAAGACGCCGGAAATGTAGAAGTGGTGGTGAAGACCGGGAAAGTGGCTGTTTTTACCCAGAAAGACCCTGAAAAACTTCAGAAAATGCAGGACAGAAAACTGAAAGGACTGGTATTACTTCCCAATGAGCAGATCGTACTGGACCGGAGCGGGCTGAAATTTTCCAGATCAGGCATTGAAAGACCGGAGTTACTGGTACTCCCCGCCCAGAAACTCTCTTTTGAGTTTGACGATGTGACCTTCGCGGAGGTGGCAGCTACTATCGAAAAAGCCTATGGGGTGGAAATCATTTTTGATAAAGAATTGCTGGGCAAGTGCCGGCTGACGGCTTATTTGTCAGATGAACCGCTCCGCGATAAAATCCGGATGATGTGTGATGCCCTTTCAGCACGTGCTGAAATCGCAGATAAAAAGATTTATATAAAGGCCGATGCCTGCCGATAGATGAAATTCTTAGCCTGCTATACCTTAAAATTGAAATGAATATGAAAACCCTCTGCAATTCTTCTTAAGCCCAAAAAAAGAAGGTCAATAGTGCGCCAACACCATTGACCGGATGTTTTCCCTTGTCTTGCATTAATCCCCGTTTTTCAGGGAATGGGGATTCTTTTGTCAAAATCTAAGTTTCAACAAAACTCTATTCAAATTTATGGAGAAAGAATTACATTTTTATGCTGTTGCACTAAAAATTATGCGAATTACCATTACCCAGATTGTATTTGCCGTTGTTTTAGTGAGCGTGTCATGGGCCAGAGACGGCCGCGCGCAGGAGGTTTTGAAACGACGTTTGACTCTTTCTGTTGAAGAGCAAACCATCAAGTCGGTTTTACACCAGATTGAAAGAGCTACGGAAGCGAGATTTCTTTACAGTTCAAGCCTGATCAATACAGGCAATAAAGTCAGTATCCAGGTAGAAAACAAAGCGCTTGGAGAAGTCCTCGAAACCCTTCTGAGCCCTTTTCATGTAGGCTACAAAACGGAAGGCAGACAAATTATACTCATCAGATCGCCTTATCCTCCCAGAGAATCCGTTGTTTCTGAAGAAATCGTGGTTCCCCAGTTAGCTAAAGTGTCGGGTAAAATTACCGACGAGAAAGACGAAGCCATGATCGGGGTGACTGTCGCGGTGAAAGGTACAACCCGAGGAGTGATTACAGACATTGACGGCAGGTACGAGATCGAAGTACCTGATGAAAATGCCGTATTGGTGTATTCTTTCGTCGGTTACAAACCCAGAGAAGAGCGTGTAGGTAACAGAACTGTAATAGACATCCGGCTGGAGGCAGAAAGCAACCAGCTTTCCGAAGTCGTGGTGACCGGTTACACCAGCCAGAAGAAAAAAGACGTCATCGGGGCGGTTTCTGTTGTAAAAACCAGCGAATTGCTGGCTACGCCTTCTTCCAACATCATGGCCCAGCTGCAGGGGCGCTCTGCCGGGGTAACGGTCAGCAGCACCGGAAATCCCGGGGGAGCCGCCAATGTCCGCATCAGGGGTTTTGCTTCTTACGGGAATAATAATCCGCTTTACATCATTGATGGTGTTCCTACTACTGATGCTTCAAGAATAAATCCCCAGGATGTAGAGTCACTTCAGGTTCTTAAAGACGCATCTGCTGCTTCCATTTATGGGGCCAGGGCCGCCAATGGAGTGATAATCATTACTACCAAACAAGGCAAAGCCGGAAGAACCAGTGTTTCTTATGACAGCTATGTCGGTGTTAACAGTCTGCCATACAACCAGTTTCCCGAGATGCTGAATACTGCCGAAACCATGCAGTATCTGGATCGTACAACCGCTCCCGGGCATATCGACCCGCTTTTCGGAACAAAAGGAGCTTTCAGGGTGCCTGATTATTATGTGGTCAGCAACAATTTCAGAGGAGGTGTATCGGCCGGAGATCCCAGGCTCAATCCGGATCTGTATACCATCGCAGATTATAAAAATACCTACCAGATCTTTAAGACCAGCCCGGGGACTGACTGGTTCAGGGCGATGTCACAGAAAGGCATACAGCAGAGTCATCAGCTTTCAGCCAGCGGAGGAACGGAAAAATCACAGTTTTCCATGGGGCTGAATTACTTCAATGAAGAAGGTATGTTCAAGTTTACCGGATACGAAAGGTACACGGCAAGAGTCAACTCGTCGTTCAGCCCGACAAAATATCTCCGGCTTGGTGAAAACATACAGGTAGCTTATGACAACCGGAAAGGAGACAATACGGTATCCGGAGAGACTACGGCCTGGGCAAACTCTTACCGCAGCGCACCTTTCATTCCCGTGTATGACATCATGGGCGGCTACGGCGGATCACTGATCGGCAGCACAGCCGGTGTAGGCTGGAACCCTGTTGCGGTTCTGGAGCGCAGAAAAGACTGGACGTCCAGATCGCTCCGTGTATTCGGAAATCTGTTTGCCGAAATTAATCTGGCTAAAGACCTTGTTGCCAGGACTTCCGTCGGGATAGACGCAGGCAATGGTTCAATGAAACAGGCTTTGCTGAGAGAATATGAAAGAGCAGAGGCCAGGTCGGTGACTCAGCTTACTGAAGGGGCAAGCTCTTATACCAGTGTTACCTGGAGCAACACTCTCGCGTATCAGAAGCGTTTCGGAGAAATTCACGATCTGAAACTACTGGCCGGTACTGAATCCATCAAAAACCAATCGAGAAGAATTGAGGCCCGGGTCTCAAACTATGACTTTGAAGATAATGACTTCATGTCGCTGAGCACCGGATTACCAAAGACGCTCGGGGATATCAGCGCTACCACCCCTAACATTGCGGTCTCTACCCTGTTTTCCTATTTCGGAAGGGTGGATTACAATCTGAAGGACAAATACCTGTTCAATGCGACATTCAGACGTGACGGTTCCTCCCTTTTTGGCCCTACTGTTCGTTATGCGAATTTCCCTTCGGTGGGTGCGGGATGGAGAATTTCTGACGAAGCCTTCATGAAAAATATTCCCTGGATGGATGAACTGAAACTGAGAGCCGGCTGGGGGATCATGGGCAGTATTTCCAATGTGCCTGCGTTTAACCAGTTTTCATCCTACGGTTCTGCCGCCGCGGCCAACTTCTACGATCTCAACGCCGGAAACATCGGTTCGACGCAGGGCTATGGAGCCACAAGACAGGGTAACCTGATGACCAAGTGGGAATCTACCCAAACCACCAATATCGGTATCGATGCCTCATTGATGAGGGGAAAATGGAATGCCAGTATTGACGTGTACAGTAAAAATACCAGTGACCTGCTGGTACCGAGCCTCAGAAACGGGATGGAGCCTATCATCACCAAGCCGCTGATCAATCTAGGGACCATGAACAACAAGGGGGTGGATATCCAGCTTGGTAACCGGGGTAATATTGGCAGCGAGCTGAAGTATGACGTTAGTCTGACTTTTACCCGGTATAAAAACCTGCTTACAAAACTGAACAACGAAAATACAGCCGCCTATGTATCCTCCAACCGTATGGCCAATATCCTGATTACCACGAAAGGGCAGGCGGTGTCGTCTTTCTACGGATATCAGATAGACGGATTCTATAATTCACAGGAGGAGGTAAACAACGGTCCCAAGATCAACGGAGCGCCCGGTCAGGTGGGAACCTGGAAATATAAAGACATTGACGGAGACGGAAACATTACGGTCAATGACAGAACGGTACTCGGCACCCCGCACCCTGATTTCCAGATGGGGCTGAACATCGGTCTGAAATGGAAGAGTTTTGACTTCAGCGGGTTTCTTTTCTGGAATCAGGGCAACGAAATATTTAATTATACCAAGTTCTTGCCTTACATGGGGGTGATAGGAGGCGGTATTGCCCGCGGAAAACTGTATGATGCCTGGACTCCCGAAACCGCTCAAACCGCGAAGACTCCCATGCTGGGTGTGGGTACATCCAATGGATACACCTCTTTCGTGACAGGTAATTCTTCTTCATTCTATGTGGAAGACGGATCTTTTCTGAGGGCCAAAACCATTCAGCTGGGATACACCCTGCCCGTCCGCCTGCTTCATAAGGCAGAAATCAGCAATGTGAGGGTTTATGTGCAGGCCCAGAACCTCTTTACCATCACCAAATATACCGGTGCGGATCCCGACCTGGGGCTGGTTTCGAGCGATAATACCGATCAGAATCTAGGAGTAGATTATTCCGGATTCCCGAACCCGCGGCAGCTGCTTGTCGGTCTTAGTATTTCTTTCTAACATTTTAACCCGGAAAACAATGAGAACTACAGGAAAATATATGGTATTTGCGTTTTTGCTAATCAGCATCAACGGTTGTAAAGACGCCTTTCTGGATCAACCGCCTCAGGGGGTGTACAGCGAAGCCGCACTTTTAAACAAAAAAGGGATAGACGGCCTGCTGGTCAATGCGTATGCCAGCCTCGACGGACATACGGCCGGAACAGGAGGAATCGGTGCCGCTGTAGGTGCTGATAACTGGATATTCGGAAGTATCCTTGGTGGTGAGGCTTATAAAGCCGGTGTCAATTTTGCCGATCAGGGAGGAATTAACGACATCATGCAATATGCCACTCCGGCGAGTAATCCGCATATTGATGCCAAATGGAATTCCATATTTGATGGTATAGCCAGAGCGAATCAGGTACTGAAGCTGCTTCCGAAAATTACCGACCCGGCTGTTACTGCTGCGGATCGTAAAAGAATCGAAGCGGAGGCCAGGTTTATCAGGGCATTTCAGCATTTTGAAGGTAAAAAGGTATTCGGTAATATCCCGTTTCTGGATGAAAAGGTGGAAGATTATAAGATCCCGAACACAGATCAATCCGGAAATTATCTGAATATCTGGGCACTGATCGAAGCTGACTTTAAGTTTGCATTTGAAAGCCTGCAGGAGATCACGCCGTCGATAGGGAATGCCAGTAAATGGGCCGCAGCTGCTTATCTCGGCAAGGTCTATCTTTATCAGCAGAAGTTTTCTGACGCCAAAGCGATCTTTGATCAGGTGATTGCCAACGGCAAAAACAGCCGGGGAGTGAAATATGACCTTCATGCCAATATCGGGGATAACTTCAGGATCAGTACCCAGAACGGCAAGGAGTCTGTATTTGAAATTCAGATGGCTATCGGAGACGGCGGAAATACCAACGGGTTCCAGGATGCTATTCTTACTTATCCCAACGGAATTGCCGGAGGTACGAATTCATGGTTCTTCAGGCCGTCGCAGAATACGGTTAATACGTACCGGACCGATGGCGGTGGCCTGCCGATGCCTGATAGTTACAACAATGAAGATGTAACCTCCTTTGAGTCTGTTTCAGACCAGGATCCTTTCACTCCTTACCAGGGATTGCTTGATCCCAGACTTGACCACACCGTAGGCCGCAGGGGGATTCCTTACCTCGACTGGGGAATGATGACGGGTGTGGCTTTTACGGGTCCTCCGGGTGAATCAATTATCAATGGCGGGCCGTATTGTGGTAAAAAGTTCGTATTTTCGAGAGCAGAGTTTAACGCAGGACAGGTGGCTAAGGTCAACTGGTATTTTTCCAGCGCCCTCAATTATGTAGCCATGCGGTTTGCCGATGTGCTGCTGATGGCTGCAGAATGTGAAATTGAAGCAGGGAGTCTTGAAACGGCACGCGCTTATGTAAACCGCGTGAGGCAAAGGGCCGCCACCTCAGTGGTTAAAAACCTGGATCAGACCGCCAATGCGGCCAACTATAAAGTAGGATTGTATGAGGGTGAGTGGAGTGATAAGGAAGTGGCCAGGAAACGGGTCCGTTTTGAGAGAAGACTGGAGTTGGCAGAAGAAGGGCACGCATTTTTTGATCTGGTAAGGTGGGGTATCGCCGAAAAATTTGTCAATAATGAATACCTGCCTAAAGAAATGCTCAGAAGACCACTGGCACTCGGAGGCGCCAGGTTTGCAACAGGAAGAAGCGAATACCAGCCCATTCCTATTTATGCACTTACCCAGAGCAATAAAGACGGCAAGCCTACACTGAAACAGAATCCCGGATACTGATTACAGCAGGGCGGTGGAGTAATATCCGCCGCCCCTTTTTCAGCATTCTTTATCCTTAAAATTATATGAATAAAAAACTCCTTATTCTGGCCATGGCTGCCGTATTTCTGATCGCTGCGCAAGGGCCTGAAAAGCGGATGAATGATGATCCTTACAGCGGCTGGACCGAGTATCTGGGAGGCCCAGACCGTAATCATTACTCTTCTCTTACCCAGATTAATACTGAGAATGTAGACCAGCTCAAGGTAGCGTGGACTTACGCCACTCCTGATTCAGGGCAGATGCAGGTCAATCCCATCATTGTAGACGGTATTCTGTATGGTGTGACCCCCTCAGTTCAGGCGTTTGCACTGGATGCGGTCACCGGCAAAGAACTCTGGAGATTCGGAGATCCGCTGAAATCCTGGGCAAGTACCAGCAGGGGAGTAGCCTATTGGAGCGACGGAGAAGACAAGCGCATCCTTTATACCATAGGCCCCAATCTGTATGCACTTAACGCCCGGACAGGCAAGCCGGTGCCGACTTTCGGGGAGGAGGGTAAGACAGACCTGCATACCGGTCTGCCCGAAGTGGCAGCTAAGAAATTCATCATTTCCAATACACCGGGTACGATTTATGAAGACCTTATCATTATGCCTCTGAGGCTTTCAGAGGACGTAGATGCCGCGCCCGGAGACATCAGGGCTTTTAATGTGCGTACGGGAAAGCTGGTGTGGACTTTTCATACCATACCTTACCCCGGAGAAACCGGCTACGCTACTTTTCCCAAAGATGCTTATCTGAACACTTATACCGGGGCCGCCAACAACTGGGCCGGGATGGCGGTTGACCGTCAGAAGGGGATTGTGTATGTTCCCACCGGTTCCGCTGCGTACGATTTTTATGGTGGAAACCGCAAAGGAACCAATCTTTTTGCCAATACGCTTCTGGCCCTTGATGCCCGCACCGGTAAACGCCTGTGGCACTTTCAGACGACGCATCATGATGTCTGGGACAGAGACCTGCCGGCACCTCCTAATCTGATAACCGTGACCAACAACGGAAAAAAAACAGAAGCGGTGGCCCAGATCACTAAGCAGGGTTATGTATTTCTGTTTGACCGGGTCAGCGGGAAACCCCTCTTTCCGATAAGAGAAGTGCCGGCACCCCGTTCAACGCTTCCGGGTGAACAGACCTGGCCTACACAGCCCTTACCCGACCTTCCCGCTCCTTATGCCCGCCAGGCCCATACACTTACGGAAAAAGATATCAGTCCCTATGCCAGCAACCGGGATTCTCTGGTAGCAAGGTTCAGACGCTATAAAAAGCAGCAGTTTGCTCCTCCGTCGGTCGAAGGCACTGTTATCCTGCCGGGTTTTGACGGTGGCGCAGAGTGGGGCGGAGCTGCCGCTGATCCTCACGACGGCATACTTTATGTCAACAGTAATGAAATGGCATGGATCCTGACCATGGTTAAGACACCCAAGGCCGGAGACGACAACAGGCCTCTGGGTGAAAAAACCTATGCCACCTATTGTATCACCTGTCATGGTGCGGATCGTAAAGGCAATGCTGCCAGCGGCTTTCCTTCTCTGGTGGACATCGGAAGCAGAAGAGATAAAGCTTTTACAGACCGGCTTATCAGCGGTGGTAAGGGAATGATGCCCGGCTTTCCGCAGCTCAGTGCTGCTGAGAAACAAGCCCTGGTGGCTTTCCTCTTTGGTGAGGAAAAGAAAGAAGTAACGGCGCAGGCCTCTTCTTCCAAGCCTTATCTGCCCTATAAGAGCACCGGGTATCATAAGTTTCTGGATGCAGACGGTATGCCGGCGATCAGCCCGCCGTGGGGTACACTCAATGCCATTGACCTGAATACAGGGAAGTATCTGTGGAAGATACCGCTCGGAGAAGAGCCCGCGATGAAGGCCAAAGGGATTCACAATACAGGTACAGAAAACTATGGTGGCCCGGTTGTTACCGCCAGCGGGCTGCTCTTTATTGCGGCTACAAAGGATGGTAAATTCAGGGCTTTTGATAAGAAAACCGGAAAACTTCTCTGGGAAACAACCCTGCCGGCGGCGGCGTTTGCCACTCCATCTATCTACATGGCAGATGGAAAGCAGTATGTGGTAATCGCCTGCGGAGGCACTAAGCTGGGAACGCCGAAAGGGAACCGTTACGTGGCGTTTGCCCTGCCCTGAAAAATCAAACGCCCCGGCAGTTCTCCTGTCCGGGGCGTTGCAGTTATATTGTACACCTGGTTTTACTAATCAGTTGAACCCAGGGTATGGTCAATAAATGCCAGGAAGCATTTATTCATAGCCGCTACCGCGGTTATACTTTCCAAACCCACCCGAAAGTGTCTTCCACTTTACCGGTACGGATGTCGTTAAGAGCGTTTTTAAGACGGCTTGAGATCGATTTTTCGGTTATGGCCGGCAGTACATAATCCTGTCCGTCGTAACCTATCGCTGCAAATGGAGAAACCACTACGGCTGTTCCCGCACCAAATACCTCTGTTACGGCTCCTGAACTGATGCCGGAAATCACTTCTTCTACCGATACTCTTCTTTCTTCCGTTTCGATTCCCAGAGAAGCAGCGATCTGCAGCAGGCTGTCTCTTGTAATACCTTTCAGGATCGTGCTGCTGACACCCGGAGTGATCAGTTTACCGTCTTTGACAAACATGACATTCATAGTGCCGGACTCTTCAAAATATTGGTGCTCAAGGGCATCTGTCCATAACAACTGGGTATATCCCTGATCCTGGGCAAGTTTGGCCGGGTACAGCGAGGAAGCATAATTACCTGCGCATTTGGCGTAACCCACGCCTCCGGGAGCCGCCCGGATGAATTCTTTCTCTACTTTTACCTTTGGAGGGGTGGAGTAATATTTGCCGGCAGGGCTCATGATGATCATAAACCGGTAATTGAGTGAGGGGCGCACACCAAGATAAACATCGCTGGCGAACATGAATGGTCGCAGGTAAAGCGAGTTGTCTTCGCCTTTGGGTACCCATGCCGAATCAATTCTGAGAAGTTCTTCAAGGCCGCCGATGAAGATTTCTTCAGGTACCTGTGCCATGCACATGCGTTCGGCTGAAATATTAAAACGTTTAAAATTTTCCAGAGGTCTGAACATCAGAACCTCATCATTTTCATTTTTGAAAGCCTTCATTCCTTCAAAAATAGATTGTCCGTAGTGCAGTGAAGCCAGGGCAGGGTTGTAGGAGATTTCTCCGTAAGGAAGAATCTTCGGGGTCTGCCATACTCCGTTGATGCAGTCAGCCACCAGCATGTGGTCGGTAAAAAGCGAACCGAAAGCGATGTTCTGAGGATCCAGTTCATGAATCCTGCTGCTGGTAGCCCGCGTAATGTCAAATGTCATTGTCTCGGCGGTCATTATTGTACTGTTTATGTCTAACTGATTATTTACTAAGTACTAAGGAATTGCAATATATTGATTTTTTTTTGATCCGGTCAAGCAATCTCCGAAAAATAGTTGTCAAAACAAGTAATATCTATTCTTCCTTTCCTGTAAACAAAAAATACCCGGCCTTGCGGACCGGGTATCAGAAATAATTCATAGCTAACAGGTGGGCTTGACAAACAAGAATCTATAATGATTTTTGCTGACCCGGGAGTTTGTCCACCCACATGTCCCTGATATCCAGGGCCGGATTATCCAGCGGATAGTTATCTTTGAGCAACTCCACCTTTTTAAGAGCACCTACCCTTGCACCGGCCTCACCTGTGGTGGCGGTTATGCCGGTGATCTGCTGTATGGCTACTTTCAGCAGGGTCTCGCTTTCACTGCCGAAGGGTTGAAAAGGCAGTGTGTTGTCAGTAACTTTAAAGTCAGGTGTAAAGCCGTCTTTGGTGCCGTAATTAGATTCACCCAGGGCATTGACCGTCCGAAGAACAATAGGCTGCATGCCCCATTTCCACCGTTTCTTATCATCAGAAATGGTAATGGAGCCTACGTTTTTGCCGTAAGTGTTGCCTCCGATCAGAATCACATCCATGAAAGGTTTCAGGTTATTGATGATCAGCTCGCTGGCTGAGGCGGTTCCTCCGGAAGTAAGGATGTATACCCTGCTAAGATTGCCAAGGTTATTGGCTTCGCTTCTGAATTTGGTGTCAAAAACTTCGTTTCCGTATTTGCTTTTGTAAGCGGAGGTCATGACGCTGTTCCACTCCTGGCGGTTCATCAGCAGATTCGGGTTGAGGTTTTTGACTATCAGAGAGGTAAGAATGTCTGAGGAGGAAATGTATCCTCCGCCGTTGTATCTCAGATCCAGGACAAGTTCATTAACGCCTTTGGATTTAAACTCTGCAAATACCTTTCTTACAGCATCATCATAGGCCGTAAGAAACTGAAGGTACACGAGGTAACCTATCTTTTTAGTGCCTTTGTCGATGACGGAATAATGGAGTACCGGGTCGGTCTGGACTTCCTCTTTGGTCATGGTAATCACTTTCGAAGTGCTCACAATTTCGTTATTGACCATTTCGCCAAGCGTTACTTTTACGACTTCGGGTGACAATGCTGTAGCATAATTGTCCAGGGTCAGATCTTTACCGTCCACCTGGGTGATAAAATCCCCTCTTTTGATACCTGCACGATCTGCCGGTCCGTTTTTAAGGGCATAGGCGACAGAAAGGGCCACTTTGGTTTTGGCAGCGTCGGCATAAAACGGAGACGTTCTGATACCCAGAACCGTATTTTTACCATTCAGGCTGTTGGTCAGCTCGTCCACATTTTCCTGAATCCATGAAAAACGGTCTAATTCCCCCGGTTTTACAAGGATGGAAGAAAAATACTTGTCCGGAGAGAGGGTAAGGTCTGTGGCGGTTTTCGTAGCAAGCTGGTCTGACCACAGATAGTACGTTTTCATCTGGTCATAAATCCAACCGTCAACTTCATTGTTGGCAGAGGTCTCGGAAGGAATATCCACGTCTTTTTTGCAGGCACTCAGTTGTACAAGCAAAATGAAAATCAGTAAGTTCTTCAGTTTAAGCAGTTGATTCATAACGGTAACAGATTGTTCACATTACATTACGTAAAAGTAAAACGAAAAGTTGTAAAAAAAGTTACGGATATCTGAAAAATAAGCATTGCTGGTATGCAGATGAGCCGCGAGGTTATTAAAAAAAGCCCGGTCTTGATTTCACCGGGCTTTGAAAATCAGATCAGTTCTTTTTCAGCTTTCTTCAAAATTGAGGAAGCCTCCGGAGTCTTCTTTCTTTTTAAGGCCGAAATTGTAACGGATATTCAGGGCAAAGCGGCGGGTATCGGCTTTTCTTGCTCCCTGCGCTGAAATACTGCCCTGGTTTATGGTGAAGTCGTTACGATTGGTATAGAAAATATCGTTCATGGATGCCGTAACCATCAGCTTTTTGTTGAGGAACTGTCTGTTGATACTGAGGTTCAGATTGCCGAAGTTGCTCAGTTCATAAAACTGAAGCTGTCCTTTCATCCTCATGAAACCATTCAGTGAAATACTTGAAAGTTTGTCGATCTTCAGTTGCTGGAAGGTAAAAACGGACCAGCTGCCTCTTTTGAATTCAAGCGGAGCGTTTTCATACAGACCATTGTAATCGTTAAGATTGTATTGTGTACCCACCACGATGAAGTATTTTTTACCCGGAGGGATTGCTCCCAGCAAACGGAAATAGGTCTCCTGGTTTTTGCCCAGGTTGTCGTAGGTTCTGTAGGCTAGGCTGGGATTCTGAGGATTCTGATAGATCACATTGGTGAATATATCCTGGGTATAGTTCCGTCCGATCGCAAATATAGGCCGGTCTTCAAAACTGATGTTTACTTCATAGTTTTGGGTAAACTGGGGCTTCAGGCCCGGATTCCCGGATTCGTAAAGGTACTGATCAATGAATCTCGGAAAGGGGTTCAGGTATTCATATACCGGGCGGGTGATGGTTCGCCTGGCCACAAGAAAAGCTCTCATATCATAACCGGCAATTTTACCCAGGCTGCGGCTGAAATACAGGTAAGGGAAAAGGTCAGTTCTTCTCACTTTGAATGAGGTATCTGCCGGAACCCGCTGGTGACCATACATATTGGTATTTTCGAGGCGAACGCCTGCCTTAACAATAAAAGCACCGAAGGTTTTGGAGCCCTGGGCATAAGCCGCATGAATCTGCTCCTCGTAGTCAAAAGTGTTTGTACGGAAAGGATCCGGCTCTGACTGATCCCCGCTTTGCCGGGTATAAACGGTTTTGCTGCCAAACCATTGCATGGAAGTCTTTAGCCCGGCTTCGGCCAGCACTTTTCCCGGGAATTTCATGCGGAGGTCTGTTTGTGCTACGAACTGCTGACGGTCATTGTTCCATCCTCCGTTTCCTCCGGAAGACGGGTTGCCGGAAGGAATCATGAAGGTGGTGAGATAATCCTGTTCTCCTTTATTCCGGAAGTAATTGTAAGAGATGTCGGTGGTCCATTCCGAACCCAGACTGTCGATTTTGTATTTTGCTGCCAGTCCCTGAGTGATGCCAAAATTGTTCGTCTTGTTCCCGGTATTGTTCAGGTTTTGGGTGATTACGGAACTGATGTCACTGATGGTGGTGGTGTTGGATGCTCCGGACTGTCCGTCGTTCATGTTAAACCGGGCATCATAACTCAGGTCCCATTTGGGGGAGAGTTCATAATTCAGTCCTGCACCTGCATAGGCCGATTGTCCCGGGAAGGTCGTCAGAGCATTCTGACTGATCAGTTTCCCGTCAGAAAGTTGACGTACGGTCGATACTTCTTCGAAGCTGTTCCGGCGGCTGTAATTAAGGTTGATGAAAGAATTCCGTTTTCCCTGGTTATTATTCAGGTTAATGCCGGCAAACTGGTTGCCGTAGCGGCCCTGGCTCAGACCGGTGTGAAAGCTTCCGGTACGGCCGATCTTCACCCCCTTTCGGAGGATGATGTTCACAACACCCCCTCCTCCGCTGGCATCAAACCTGGCGGAAGGCGTCCGCATGATCTCAATGCGGTCGATACTTCCCGGAGGCAGACTTTTAAGGATGGAGGCGATATCTGCTGCGCTCATCTTCTGCTCCCGGCCGTTGATGTATATGGCAGCGGGAGAGGTGTTGCTGAGGTATACATTGCCGTCCTGATCTACGAATAACCCGGGTGTTTTTTCCAGGATTTCTAGAGCATTGGTGCTGATAGCGGCGATGGGTTCCGGATCGACAATGGTTTTGTCATCTTCCTGTTTCATAAAGGGTTTTCTGGCGGTAACCGTCACTCCCTGCAGCATGGTATTATCTTCTTCCATCAGGAAGGAAAGGGAAACCGGTTTTTCGGTTACATACACGCCCTTTGACAAGGTTTTGTAGCCTATGGAACTGGCGGTTACAAGATATTGCCGCCCTTTACTGAGGCTTGCCTTAAATATACCCGCAGTATCGGTGGTGCCGGCTGCTGCCTGGACGGAGTCGGGCCGGCTGCTGATACGGATGGTGGTGCCGGGCAGCGGAGTCCCGTTCTTTTCATGGGTTTTGACAGTGATGGGCGTAGTCTGTGCCAGCGCTGACCATCCTGTCAGACAGATAAAGGATAAGTAAAGAAAACGGAGCATAAGGTAAATATAAGTAAAGCTTCAGTAAGAAAAGGGATATTGGGCAGCCGGTAAAATAAGGCTGCTCAATGTTAACGAAAAAGGTGGAAAATATATGCGTTTAGAGGAGAAAAATGAACAAAATGCCTGAGTTCGGGCATTTTGTTCACCTGTTTGCCGGTTGTTTACTTTTTCTCGGCAAGTTCTTTGACTTTTTCGTAGATCATGACCTGGTTGGAGGCAATCTTAGAGAAGCCTCTCACATCTTCCCCGCTCCAGGCATTGTTCATCTCGCCATAGCTGCCGAACACGGAAGACATCAGGTCATAATCCGATTTGATGCCCTGCAGCTGGAAATTATAAGGAGCAAGTTTTACCCTGACCTCACCGGTAACATGCGCCTGGGTGCTTTCCAGAAACTGTTCGATGTCTCTGAGAACAGGTTCATTAAATTGCCCTTCATGCAGCAGCATGCCGTACCATTCTGAAAGGTTCTGTTTCCAGTATTGCTGCCATTTGGTCAGCACGTGTTTCTCCAGCAGGTGGTGTGCTTTTATGATGATAAGGGGTGCCGCGGCTTCAAAACCTACACGGCCTTTGATGCCTATGATGGTGTCCCCGACATGGATGTCGCGGCCGATGCCATAAGGCGACGCCAGATCGTGCAGTCTCCTGATGGCTTCTACCGGGTTTTTGAATCTCCGGCCGTTGACGCCCTTTAGTTCTCCTTTTACAAACTGAAGCGTGACTTCTGAAGGTTTCTTTTTGCTGACCTGCGTAGGGAAAGCCGATTCAGGAAGGTAATCCCACGAGTTGAGGGTTTCTTTGCCCCCGACGGAAGTGCCCCAAAGCCCCTGATTGATTGAATACGTAGATTTGCTCCATTCTCTTACCACGCCTTTGGACTTCAGGAAGTCAATTTCTGCTTCTCTGGACAGGCGCAGATCTCGGATAGGCGTAATGATCTCAGCATCAGGAAGAATGATTCTGAAGGCCATGTCAAATCTCACCTGGTCATTGCCGGCGCCGGTGCTTCCGTGGGCGATGGCCGAAGCTCCGATGCTTTTGGCATATTCGGCTACTGCGATGGCCTGAAAGATCCTTTCGGCACTCACCGAGAGCGGATAAGTGTTATTCTTAAGGATATTGCCGTAAACCAGGAAACGGATACATTCCTTGTAATATTTGTCAGCTACACGCGCAGTGTAATGTGATTTTACGCCCAGTTCAATGGCTTTGTGCTCAATATCGGCTATTTCTTCATTGGTAAAGCCTCCTGTGTCTACCAGTACGGAATAAACTTCCATGCCTTTTTCTTCTGCCAGGTATTTTACACAAAATGAAGTATCCAGCCCTCCGCTGAATGCCAAAACGACTTTTTTCATGTTTTTATATTTCCCGGGTCTGACCCTGTGGTGTTTATGTTTAAAATCAGGGTGCAAAAATAGGACTTCCCTCCGATAAATTGATCTGCACTTTTAAATTAATTGGGTTTTACCGTAAAATGGATTCCCTGCTTTTTCGTGATCCCGTTTCCGGGCTTCCATACTTTTCGAAGAAAGCCGGAAGGCTGTATCGATTTTTTCCTACCTTTGTATCAGTTTCGGGTGTCAGTCTCCGGTAACCTGCCGGAAATTTGACTTAATAGGGAATCACGTGCAACGCGTGAGCTGTCCCCGCAACTGTAAGGTCCGGCCCCGATAGCGGGGAAGCGTTCTTCTTCATGACCACTGGCTTTGTGCCGGGAAGGTAAAGGACGCAGGACTGAGCCAGGAGACCTGCCCGCGATGATTCTTGTTTGTGCTTTACGGTGGATGGAAACAAACGAGCGATCGCCTTTTTATCATCTTTTTATTATTTCCGATGAGGAAATCTTTGTTTCCTGTATGCTGTACAGTGCTGTGCCTGTGGTCGGTTCCGGGCTTCGGCTTTGTACAGAAGGATACGCTTCAGCCGGCAAAGGAAAAGTTGCTCGATCCCGTTATGGTAACCGGATTTGCGCCTGAAAAATACATGGCCGGGCTGAAGATCAATCCTGCGGACACAGCGCTGCGGGCCGGATACACCCTTCTGACGCTCGCCGACTTCCTCTTTTTTCAACCTTCTGTCGTATTCAAGACGTACGGGCCAGGACAGGTAACGTCCATCGGATTGCGGGGCACCTCTCCCAATCACACCGCTGTACTCTGGAATGGAGTGAACATCAACAGCCCCTCGGCAGGACAGACCGATTTTTCTGCCGTCCCGGTAGCGGGGTTTGATAAGATGAGTATCCAGTATGGCGCTTCTGCGCCGGGCATAGGCTCTGATGCAGTGGGCGGAAGTATTCTGCTGGCTTCTGATCCGGGCTGGAACCAGAAGGGATTCGGGTTGACGTCAGGCACCCGATATGACAGCTTTGACAATTACGGCGGACACGCAGGATTGCGGTGGGGTAAAAAGAGCCGCCATGGCATTCAGTGGAGGGGCAGGACCACAATATACGGTACCAGGATGCAGAATCATTACCGATCGCTGAGCAGATCTGCCGGAACAGGAGAGGTGTATCCGACAGAACCCTCAGAGGCAACGCAGGCCGGTCTGATGCAGGATCTGTACAGGATGGATAAAAAGGGTAACACCTCTTCGCTTAATGCCTGGATAAGCCATCACCGGTTTACTCTTCAGCCTGCTCAGCCAACCTTGCGTGAAATATTGCAGACAGAGGCCTGTCGTATTCTTCTGGGGCAGCAGTGGGGAAACACCGAATTGAAAGCCGGTTTTATCCGCGATATCACGGATTTTGGAAGAGGAGATTTTCTTCATCCCAGCCATACCCGGACAGACAGGCTGCTGATACGCGCCGAGCATATTTTATCCTTCAGGAGCAGGGTTTTCGGACAGACAGATCTAAAGGCCGGGGCCGAAGCAAGCCATTACATGGCTTTTGTAGACGGCTACGGTAACGGCAGAGTCCGTGAAAACCGGGGAGAGGTTTATACACTCTGGAGGCAGGCGTTTACAGGAAAACTGGTAACCTCCGTTCACCTCCGGCAATCCCTCTCTTCCCATTACCGTGCCCCTTTTGCCCCCTCAGCCGGCATAGAATGGGCAGGGTTACAAAATCAAAAAGACCGCTTGGTTTGGAGAGCCAATGTGGGCCGCAGTTTTCGCCTGCCAACACTCAATGAGCGGTACTGGGAGGTCATGGGTAACCCGGATATACAGCCGGAACTGGGCTTCAGCAAAGAGACCGGACTGAATTGGAAACATCGTTTTTCTGATCATTTCCAGGCGGAGACGGATCTTAATGTGTACCACAACCTTATCAATAACTGGACTTATTGGAATCCGGACAAAGGGTACAGGGTAGAAAACCTGCAGCAGGTGCTGATAAAAGGGATTGAGGCAACCTTAAGCCTGTCTTTTAAACGCGAGAGAACAAATTTCCGGCTGGGGCTTAACTATTCACTTAATCACAGTTCCCAGCAGAAAGTGTATGATGCGTATGCAGCGGAGGTGATCGGGAAGCAGATGGTCTATATTCCCCTGCACCAGTTTACAGGGAACTTCACCGCCGGGTACCAGGGTTGGGCTTTGCATCTGCTGGCCACTTTATGTTCTGAGCGGTTTGTGACTTTCGATCATTCAGGCAGACCGTTTCCTCCCTATGGCCTGGCAGATGTGCATCTGTCCAAACAATGGAAACATATAAACGTCAGCCTGCAGATCAGGAATCTGACAGACACGGTTTATCCTACTGTCCGGAAAACGGCCATGCCGGAGAGAAGTTACGGAGTCGGGTTTACTTTTAATTTTTAATATATTTTTTACTATGCAATTCAATTGGAAATGTGCGCAAAGGCTGATGATGGGTTCAGCTGTTTTATTCCTTATCAGTTGTACGGAGAACAACGGAGACCCTGATCCCGTGAAGCCTTACGACTCGGGTGTATTTGTCATCAATGAGGGGAACTTCAATGAAAACAACGGGAGTATATCGTTGATAGACCGCACCTCAGGAAATGTCACTTATGATCTTTTCTATGAAGTGAACAAGCGTTCCCTGCAGGGTGGAGTGGCAGACTATATCGAGGCCGACGGGAAGGGAATTGTGCTGGTAGATAATGCTACCCCCGGGAAAGATGTGGTGGAGCTTGTGGAAGCCGGTACATTCCGGTCGGTGGGCGTTATCCCTTCTTCGGAAGTAGAAAATCCCAGGGCGGCGGTCAGGGCAGCGGCCGGCAAGGTCTATGTTTCCTGCTGGGATACATTTAATGAAGATTATTCCTACAAGCCCGGCTTTGTAACAGTCATTGACCTGGTTTCCGGGAAGGCCGTAAAGAAAATTACCGTGGAAAAAGGAGCGGAAAAACTATTGCTTGCCGGAGAAGAGGTGGTTGTGGGAAGTGTGGGCAACAGTACGACGATTTCTTTTATTGATACCCGTACAGATGCGGTGGCCAGGACGGTGGAGATCGGAGCCAATCCTGACCCCATAGGACTGGACGCGAACGGGAAACTGTGGATTTATGCCGGAAATGCACTGATCCGCTTTAATGTCGCATCCAAAACCGTTGAGGCAAGGTTCAGCATCACTTCCCCGGTATCCGGTAAAACCGCCTCTAACTTTAGCATGAGTAAAGACAGACAGTCGGTATTTTATGTATATTCTTTTTATGACGAGGCGGATGGCTACAAGCAAAAAGGGGAGACGTATGTTTTTAATGTGAACAGCACTACTGTTTCTGCTGAAAAGCCCCTGATAAACAAATTGTTTACCGGATTGGGAGCAGATCCTGTTACCGGGATACTTTACGCCGGATTTACGCCCTCCTACAAGCAGGCGGGATATGTGTTCAGGTATCAGCCGGATGGCCGGCTGGTGGATTCGCTGAAAGCAGAGATTGGCCCGAGTGGTTTTTTCTTTAAATAAAACCCCACGTCCTTCGGGAACTCCGGAGGACGTGCCCCTTTTCACGGTTGTCTATGGAGAAGCATGCCGAAGAAACCTGCGCGCGGTGCGGAGAGCCGTTTATCTGCCGGGTGAATACTGTTCACCTGTGTGATTGCATGAAGGTGAAGCTCAGCCGGGTGGAGACGGCTTATATCCATACCCTTTCTCTTCTGCACTACGAAGGGGGCTGTTTCTGCAACCGCTGTCTGGAAACGCTGAAGAAGGAGGCACACTGAACAGCAGATTTTATACCTTGTTTTTTCTGAGTTCCTGCTTATCTTTGGGTACTTACATTATCCCTGTTCGCAACCCTATGGAAGTTTATCTTGTAAGACACACTGCTGTGTCTGTTGCCTCCGGTGTCTGTTATGGTCAGTCTGAAGTGATGCTCAGACCTGAATTCCGTGAAGACATCCGTGATGTGATGAAGAAGCTTCCCGCAGGGTTTGATGCTGTGTACAGCAGCCCTTCATCCAGATGCCAGCAACTTGCCTCTTACCCCGGCAATACCCAGGTTATTCTTGACAAAAGACTGATGGAAATGAACTTTGGCCATTGGGAAATGAAGAAATGGAATGAAATTCCGGAGGGTGAACTATTGCCATGGACTCAGGATTTCATCCGTCACCGCCCTCCGGGAGGCGAAAGTTTTCTGTCGCTCGAGTTACGGGTACATGCTTTCATCAGAGACCTTCTGGATACAGACTATAAGAGGGTGCTGATTGTTACCCACAGTGGTCCGATCAGGCATTTTGTACGGTATGTGCTGGGATTTCCCGCCGAAAACTTTTTCCGGATCACAGTTACCGCCGGGCAGGCAGTAAGGCTACGTATAGGTAGAGACAAAAATGAAGGGGCTCTTTTAGGTGTCTTTTAAGAGCTGTCAACCCGTTTTATCCGGACCCCAGCCCGGCGTTCCCTACCCGGCATTACGTATTCTTCGTCAAAAAATAACCGGTAGTTATGCTATGCCTTGCCCGCCGCGCTTCATTCTTAACTAATAACTATACGGGAGGTGATTTCTCCTTAACCGGCAGAATAAGATTGACACGGAACTAGTCTTTTTGTCCGGTTTCGCCGTATTACATTCAATATCTCAAAAAGTGTGACTCCCGGAAAAGCAAACGCCACAGCAACGTTTTTCCCGTAATCAGCACCATTTAATAAAATAAATACCATAAAATTAGGTTTTTGATAAAAAAAATTATTATTTTCATGAGAAATATTGCTCAGCCTTGATTTGACATGGAATTTAATTACGTTTTTAAGCCTTTTGTTTCTTCAATCACTTTTGGATTTTTTAATCATAGAACGGTTAATACATGTGATAAGGGTCGTTTCGATTGAGACGGCCTCTTTTCTTATGCATAATGCCTGTTAATGGCTTTCCGGTACTGAAACGTTCATTTTCAGGAGGAGATATTTACATACATTGTTCTATTTAAAAAATTTTATTAACTATATTTATGACTCGGGAATTCAGTGCCGGATTCTCTTAATTCCTTACTATGATTAATGAATTTACATGTAGCTAACAAGACGGAGGGCGAGACTTCGTTGAAGGAGTCGGCAGTAGAACTTAAAAAGTACAAGCAGAAGAAAAGTATTCTGAAGTCGTTATATCATCAGAAAAGGATGACCATTGCCGACCTTTCTGAGGCGCTTTTTATCAGTGTACCGACTCTCACGTCTTCTGTTGAGGAACTGCTGCAGGAAAAATGGATTTCCGGAGAAGAAATCGATAACAAGCGGCAGGGGAGAAGACCCACCATTTATTACCTTAATGCGCATGTAAAACACACTTTGGTAGTGGATATTACCACACACAGTACCAAAATTTATGTCCTGAATTTTCGGAATGACATCGTTTCGGAAGAAAATACTGAACTTAAGCTTGCGGATGATTCCTCTTTTCTGAGCGGATTGCTGGAAGCCATTGAAGTGATATTAGACCGGCAAAAACACGCCGGCAGAGAGGTGGTGGCTGTCGGTATTACCATGCCGGGTCTTGTAAACAAACGGACCGGTATCAACAGAACCTACAAAAACCTTAACCTAGAAAATAAGTCGATCAGCAAGAGAATCGGCGAAAAGTTCAACCTGCAGGTGGTCATGCTGAATGACTCCAAGGCAACGGTGTATGGAGAGGCCAAATTCGGCGCCGGACAGAATCTCGCCCATGTACTTTCTATTAATGCTGACTGGGGAATAGGATTGGCGGTGGTGATCAACGGGCAGATTTTTAACGGAGCCTCGGGTTTTGCCGGGGAGCTGGGTCATATTCAGGTTTATCCCGAGGGAGAACTCTGCAGTTGCGGAAAGATCGGGTGCCTTGATACCGTAACTTCGGCACCGTCCCTGCTGAGAAAGATCAGGGAAGGTCTTAAGGAAGGCCAGGTTTCCATCTTATCTGCCTACCGGAAGGAACCTGAAAAAATTGACCTGGAGATGGTGATTGAAGCAGCCAGAAACGGAGATGCCTTTTCGATAGATAATCTCTATAATATCGGTATGGAACTGGGTAAAGGTCTGTCTGTAGCGGTACATCTCTTTAATCCTCAGATTATTATTATTGATGGTGAATTATCAAAAGCCGGGAAAATCATTGTGAATCCGATAGAACATGCCATCAATAAGTTTTGTCTGCCGGATTTTAAAGAAAACCTCAGGATTGAGGTTACAAAGCTGGGTGAAAAGGCTAAGATTCTGGGCATGAATGCCTTTATTGCTAATAAGCTCTTTAAAAATGACTGAAAATATCGTTGTCGGTTAAATAAAAAGCGCCTGCTCTTATTAAGCAGGCGCTTTTCGTTATATGTTCCGTAAAATCCATCAGGCCACGCTGACATTCACAAGCAGAAGGAATTCGTCCATCTCAATCGAAGCTTTTTCAATTACCTTGTCTTCGATATCCAGCGCTACCGCCTGGACTTCCTGACAGATATAAGCCTTGTTGGTTTCTATGGCATTTACAAGTTCGGCATTATTGTTCTCCAGCCTTATCCTGATCTTATCGGTTACTTCAAATCCGTTGTCTTTACGGAAGTTTTGTATACGGTTCACAAAATCACGGGCAATCCCTTCATTTTTGAGGTCTTCGCTGATGGTGATATCAAGGGCAACCGTAAGTCCGCCGTCCTGGGCCGTCAGGTATCCCGGAAGATCTTCTGTAAGAATCTCCACGTCTTCGAGGCTTATCTGGCCGACTTCAAGCGAAAGACTTCCGTCATTTTCCAGGGCTTTCAGTTGTTCGGTATCAAGAGCAGAGATAGCTCCGGCAACGGTCTTCATGTCTTTGCCGAATTTGGGGCCGAGTGCTTTGAAGTTCGGTTTTACTTTTTTGGATAATACGCCTGAGGCATCATCCAGGTATTCTACCGCTTTGATGTTGACCTCAGTTCTGATGAGGTCTTCCACATGCCGGATCTGTTCTCTGGTTTGTTCACTCAGCACCGGTATGAGCACTTTGGAAAGTGGCTGACGCACTTTGATGCGGTTTACTTTACGGATAGAGTGTACCATGGAACTGATGCGCTGGGCCAGATCCATACTGGTTTCGAGGTCTTCGTTGATCCAGCCTTCCTGCAGGGCAGGAAAATCACTCAGGTGAACAGAAACTTCAGCTGAGGCTCCACTCAGGCTTCTGTAGAGCCAGTCGGCGTAGAAAGGTGCCACAGGCGACATCAGCTGTGCTACGGTTTTGAGGCAGCAGGCCAGGGTCTCATAAGCCGCTTCCTTGTCGCTTCTGTCGTTTTCTCCACCTGCCGGATTCCAGAAACGCCTCCTTCCAAGTCTTACATACCAGTTGGAAAGCTGATCACATACAAAGTCCTGTACCGCTCTGGCGGCTTTGGTAGGCTCGTAGGTTTCATAAGCCTCGCCTGCTTCTTTCACCAGGGTCTGTAGTCTGGAGAGTATCCATTTGTCCAGCTCATTGGTTTTTGAGAAGTCTATCTGTCCCGTGACGGTATATTGATCCAGATTGGCATACAGGGCAAAGAAATTATACGTATTGGTAAGTGTACCGAAAAACTTGTTTCTTACTTCTGTAATACCTCCAAGGTCGAATTTCAGGTTGTCCCACGGCTGTGCATTGGTGATCATGTACCAGCGGGTAGGGTCAGCACCGTAAGTTTTCAGGGTTTCAAACGGATCGATGGCGTTGCCCAGGCGTTTCGACATCTTATTGCCGTTTTTGTCCAGTACAAGGCCGGTTGAAACCACATTTTTAAAGGCTACGGAATCAAACAGCATACCTGCTATGGCATGCAGTGTGAAGAACCATCCGCGGGTCTGATCTACCCCCTCAGAGATAAAATCAGCCGGATAAGACTGGTCAAATATGTCTTTGTTTTCAAAAGGATAGTGCCATTGCGCATAAGGCATGGCACCGGAATCAAACCATACATCTATCAGATCGGGTTCACGGTAAAGCGTTTTGCCGGTTTCAGAAACCAGGTAGACTTCATCCACGAAGGGTCTGTGAAGATCTGTTTCTCCGTTGTTCAGACGGTCAAGGAAAGCGTGATTGCGGCTTAGCTCGTCATACGTCAGATTTCCTTTTGAGACGGCATTCTTAACGCCGTCAGCCAGTTCAGCCACAGAGCCTATACAAATTTCTTCCCCTTCTTCATTTCTCCAGATCGGCAGGGGGGTACCCCAGAATCTTGAGCGGGAAAGGTTCCAGTCGACCAGGTTTTCCAGCCAGTTGCCAAAACGCCCTGTTCCGGTAGATTCAGGTTTCCAGTTGATGGTTTTGTTCAGTTCCACCAGCTTGTCTTTCATGGCGGTGGTTCTGATAAACCAGCTGTCGAGCGGGTAGTACAGTACAGGTTTGTCGGTCCTCCAGCAATGCGGGTAAGGGTGGTCAAATTTCTGTACGTTGAAGGCCCTGTTTTCGGTTTTAAGCTTGATGGAAATACGTTCGTCGACGGACAGGTACTTGTCACGTCCCTGTTTTTGCCGCTCTGTTTCTTTCTCTTCCTCCGTCAGATATTGCTCTTTAACGTATTCCAGAGCAAAGTCGGTCACTTCTTTGACAAAGCGTCCTCTTTTATCTACGAGAGGCGCTTCTTTTCCGTTTTCATCTTTTACCAGGATGGCCGGGATACCGTGTTGTCTGGCTACCCTGAAGTCATCCGCACCGAAGGTAGGGGCGGTATGTACCACACCCGTACCATCTTCAGTAGTCACAAAATCGCCTGTGATGACCCTGAAGGCAGGGGTATCCGGCTGGACATACGGCATAAGCTGTTCATAGCTGATGCCGTCCAGATCCGCACCGGTAAATGTGTCGAGTACCGTCCAGGGAATGATTTTTTTATCTGAGGCATTAAAACCGTCGAAGTCGCCGTCTTTGCCTTTTTCACTGAAATATTTTCCGGTCAGGTCCTTTGCCAGCACCACACAGGCGGGCAGATGGGTGTAAGGATTGAAGGTCCTGATCAGTACATAGCTGATGTTTTTGCCAACGGTAAGGGCCGCATTGGATGGCAGAGTCCATGGGGTGGTGGTCCAGGCCAGGATGAATACCTCGTCGTTTCCTGCTTTTTCAAACAGGAAAGCCGATTTGTCATCCGGTTTCACTTTGAACTGCGCCGTCATGGAAGTGTCTTTTACCTCACGGTATGTACCGGGCATATTGAGCTCATGAGAAGACAATCCGGTACCTGCTGCGGGCGAATAGGGCTGGATGGTGTAGCCTTTGTACAGGAGATTTTTTTTATAAAGCTCGCTGAGCAGGTACCACACACTTTCGATATAGTCCGTTTCGTAAGTAACATAGGGGTTTTCCAGGTCTACCCAGTAGCCCATTTTCTCGGTGAGTTCATCCCACTGGCTGGTAAAGCGCATGACGGTCTCACGACATTTCCTGTTGTATTCCGCCACCGATATTTTCTTGCCGATATCTTCTTTCGTGATGCCCAGTTCTTTTTCCACCTGCAGCTCCACAGGCAGTCCGTGAGTATCCCATCCGCCTTTACGCTTCACCTGGAAACCCTTGAGGGTCTTGTAACGGCAGAAAATGTCTTTGATGGTTCTGGCCATGACGTGGTGGATGCCGGGTGTTCCGTTGGCCGAAGGGGGGCCTTCGTAGAAAGTAAAGCTGGCATTCCCCTCCCTGATGTCTACAGAGCGGTTAAAAATGTCATTTTCCTGCCAGAATGCTAATATTTCGTCCGCAATTTCTGCGTAGTTTACTGATTTATATTCCGGATAATTCATACGTGCAAAACTTGTGATTGGCCCTAAACAAACCCCTGTTAAAAATAAGGCGCAAAGATAGCAATTTTACAGCCATGAAAGAACAGAAAGGGTTGCTTTCCTCAGTTTTTTGAAAATTATGCGGTAGCTTTGCGGTTCAGTTCATTTTACCGGAATGATCCGGATCGTATGCATGATCAGTCAATTGCTTTATAATCTCTCTGTCAGAGGGCTCTCCGGGCTTTATCACCTGGTTTCACCTTTTCATCCCAAGGCTGCTCTGTGGGTTTCGGGCAGGAAAGTTGCTGAAAAAGTGCTGGAAGATATCATGGTGTTCAGGACGAAAAATCCCGGTATAAAACTGGCCTGGTTTCATTGTGCCTCTCTCGGGGAGTTTGAGCAGGGCAGACCGGTCATTGAAGCGTTCAGAGAAGCCTTTCCGGAGATGAAGATCGTGCTCACCTTCTTTTCTCCTTCGGGTTATGAGATCCGTAAAAATTATACCGGCGCAGACTTTATTCTCTACCTCCCGGCAGATACCCCTGCCCGGGCGGAACATTTTGTGGAAACGGTGGGGCCATCCCTTGCCGTGTTTGTAAAATATGAGTTCTGGAGTAATTACCTGAAGGCTCTGCACGAGTCCGGGACACTCACTATCGGGATTTCTGTTATACTGAGGCCGGGGCAGCTGTTTTTCAGGTCATACGGCGGGTTTTTCCGGAACATTTTACACAGATTTGATCATCTCTTTGTTCAGAATGAAGTTTCCGCTTCACTCCTGAAGTCTGTCGGGTATGAGCATTGTACCGTTGCGGGGGACACGCGATTTGATCGTGTAGCCACGATTGCAGCGGGTGTCAGGGAGATTCAGCAGGCTAAATCACTGGCGGAGGGAAGATCGACACTGGTGGCGGGAAGCGTTTGGAAGGAGGATATGGAAGTGCTGATCCCTTTTATCAACCGGCATCAGGACATGGCTTTCATTATTGCTCCCCATGAAATTCATGAGGAGGAGATTTCCGGCTGGCAGAAATCACTCAGCGGAAAATCGGCAAGATTTTCTGAAAGCAACCCCGACCTGCAGAAAGGACAGGTATTGTTTATTGACAACATAGGAATGCTGTCTTCTCTTTATCAATACGGGCATTATGCTTACATTGGCGGCGCTTACGGAAAAGGGCTGCATAATACCCTGGAGGCCGCCGTGTTCGGCATCCCTGTGTTTTTCGGTAATCGTAATTATCGTAAATTTGCTGAGGCGGTTGCGCTGGCAGCGGCAGGTGCTGCTTTTCCCGTAGCCGGTGAGCAGGAAATGGAGGCGCAATTCAAACAATCAGCGTACAAGAGTAACAGATATACTGAAGCCTGCCGGTCGGCTTCAGATTACGTAGCGGCGCATACCGGCGCTACTTCTCAGATCATGACTTATGTCAGACAACACCTGTCCGGGTAAGTCAATTCGATATTCCTGATTATATTTACGGTCAAACCCGGAAAAGAAAGATGAATATTTCAATAATCGGCACAGGAAACCTCGCATGGCACCTGTCTCAGGCGCTGGAAAAGGCTGGCTACAGAATTGCAGAAGTATATGGACGTGACGTATCCAAGGCGATTCAGCTGGCAGGATTGCTTTACAGCTGTGAAGTAAAGACAGATCTCGATTTTTCAGGAAGTGTCTCCCGGCTTTTTATCATTGCTGTTTCTGATGACGCAGTAACGGGAGTTTGCGCCCGGATGCTGCTGCCGGAAAATTCGGTGGTGGTGCACACTTCGGGTACAAGAACCCTGGAAGAAATTGAACAGACTTTCCACATACATCATGACCTGCCGGTCAGTTGCGGTGTGTTTTATCCCCTGATGACTTTCTCGCGGAACCGCCGGATCGGGTTTGATCATGTGCCTCTCTGTATTGAGGCTGCTGACGAAAAATCGGAAGCTTTACTGGTTAAAACAGCCAGAGCGCTTTCGGATGCCGTATACCTCATCAGTTCAGAAGAGCGGAAAGTGCTGCATGTGGCGGCGGTATTTGCCTGTAATTTTACCAATCACCTTTGGGGGCTGGCCAAAGAGATTCTGGAGTCTGAGGAACTGGAATTTGATATTCTTAAACCGCTGATTACTGAAACCTTCAACAAGGCCATTCTGGCAAAACACCCGGCGGATGTACAGACCGGCCCGGCCGTCAGGGGTGATCAGAGCATTATCAAAAGACACCTGGAGTACCTTTCCGATGATGAAGACCTGACCAGGGTTTACCAGGCGCTTTCAGACAGTATCAGAGACTGGCATGGGGAAGATCCGCGCTGAATCATTCGGCTGATTCTCTGATTTAAGCCACTGATAAGCAGTATTTTTACATAATTTTCCGGGTTTGAACATCCGCAACATAGTTTTGAAATGAAATATTTGTGTAAATTGCCTGCTGAATTCAATATAAGATGCTTCCTAAAATAATAGCCGTTTCTAACCAGAAAGGCGGGGTAGGTAAAACCACTACCGCCGTGAACCTGTCCGCAGGGTTTGCCGCCAGGGGGTACAAGGTTCTGCTGATCGATACCGACCACCAGGCAAGTTGTTCTGTTGCCCTGGGTCTCAAACAGGATTTTGATAACAAAAGTATTTATGCGGCTCTGGTCGGATTATCTCCGATACAGGATTGCATCCTTCCGTCCGGTTATAAAAACCTGGATATCATTCCGTCCACACCTCACCTGGTAGGAGCAGAGATAGAGCTGGTGAACGTGACAGAGCGTGAATATGTGCTTACCGAAAAGCTGGAGGTGATCAAGCCACTATATGATTTTATTTTTATAGACTGCCCGCCTTCCTTGGGCATTGTGCCGGTCAACAGTCTGATGGCTTCCGATTCGATTATTATTCCGCTTCAGTGTGAGTATTTCGGTATTGAAGGGCTGGAGCTTATCCTCGGAACGATCCGCATCATACAGAAAAGGTTAAAGCCCGATCTTTATGTAGAGGGGGTGCTGCTGACGATGCATGATGAAAGTAATGATCTCTCCAACCAGATTCTTGATCTGATGAGAACGACTTTTGAGGATGAGGTTTTCGATACGTACATTCCCCGCGATTCGGCTTTTATTGATTCTACGGCAAGTCAGGTGCCTGTGATACTTTCCAAGACCCCTTCCCCGGGGGCTAAGGCTTACGACAGGCTTATTCTTGAAATACTTGAAAAGTACAACCTGAACAAGATCAAGAAAAACGGATCAAGAAGGTCATAGGTCATTGGCCTTGCTGCCCATTGTCTTGTTACCGCTGAGGAAGTCGTATTCCTCTTTCGAAACGGTGAATCCGTCAAATTCAGCAAAGCGTGTGTACTTTCCTATAAAGCGCAGGTTGACGTTGTCCACTGAACCACTCCTGTTTTTGGCGATAATTACCTCTGCCATACCCTGTGTGCTTTCGCCGGTTTCGGTTTGGGTAATCTGATAATATTCAGGACGATAAAGAAACATGACGACGTCAGCATCCTGCTCAATAGAGCCGGATTCCCTCAGGTCTGATAACTGGGGCCTTTTATCTCCTCCCCGTGTTTCGACCGAACGGCTTAGCTGAGAGAGGGCGATGACAGGAATATTAAGTTCTTTGGCGATGGTCTTCAAAGACCTGGAAATGGCGGCAATTTCCTGCTCACGGTTCATATTACCTTTCCCATTGCCGGCGGTCATCAGTTGGAGATAGTCAACAATAAGCAGCTTGATGTTGTGAAATGCTTTAAGACGACGGGCTTTGGTCCGGAGTTCCAACACCGAAAGCGCCGGGGTGTCGTCAATATAAATGGGGGCTACTGCCAGATTATTGAGCCTGGAGTGAAGGGCATGCCATTCGGGATCTTCAAGATTCCCTTTCCGGAGTTTCTGAGAGTCAATCTCCGCTTCGGCAGAAATAAGACGAAGCATAACCTGCTGGGATGACATTTCCAGAGAGAAAAGGGCGACCGGAAGTTTAAAATCTATCGCGGCATTACGCAGCGCTGAAACCACAAAGGCTGTTTTGCCCATACCCGGTCTGGCGGCAATAATGATAAGTTCGGTATTGTGCCATCCCCCGGTGATACGGTCAAGGCTCGGAAAGCCTGAAGGGCAGCTGGTTTCTGCGGTATCCTGTTCGGCTTTGTTTCTCAGTTCCTGTATGGTTTTCTGAACCACAAGGCTCAGATCCGGGATGTTCTTATTCAGGTTACCTTCCTGTATATCTCTGAGGCTCTGCTCGGTGGCATCCATGAGGTTGAAGACGTCGGTGGTATCTTCATAGGCCTTGTCTTTCACATCGGACATCACCTGGATGATCTTTCGGCGGATGGCATACTGGACGATGATCCTGGCGTCCTGCTCAATATGGGCTACCGTGGTCCTGGCTGTGATACGTGCCAGGTAGGATGCGCCTCCCGCGAATTCCAGTTCTCCGGTTTGCCTTAGCTGATTGGTAACGGTGAGGAGGTCAACAGGTTCGGATTTACCAAACAGGAGCAGAATGGCCTGATAAATGGCTTCATGTTTCTCCGAAATGAAACTGTCGGGCTTAAGGATGTCAATAACGGCAGTAAGCGCGTCTTTTTCTTTGATTACTCCTCCCAGGACACTGGCTTCCAGCTCAATGATATGAGAAGCCTGCTGAAATCCGTAGATTTCTTCGGGATTTCGTCTGACATTGGCCTGAAGTCGTTTTCTTTGTTTCATACGGATCGAAAAGTAACCGGAGCGGGCAGTCTTCTGGCGGGAAAGCCGGGAGACACAACCCGAATCCGGGATAAAGATAGTAAATAAACAGTCAGGGCAAACGCATTTAACCCCGGAAGGGGTAGAATTTAAATAACATGGGTTTTTTCCCTGGCTAATAGATAGGACTAACCGTGGTTTTGGCCATGCGTTTTTGTTGCGGAGCAAAACAAAAGCCTGCCCGGCAGATACCGGACAGGCTTTTGGGCTGTTCCTGTTCAGGAACCGCATTTCTGCTTATTATTTAGGATCAAGTCCTTTGGTGATTCTGTTCACCAGATCAAGAACATGATATTTGCTGATCTTATCAGAAATGCGGGCTGAAGAAGCCTTCAGTTCTGCCCTGAGGCCTTCCAGCTGAGCTCTCGCGATAGACGGAAGGTCAGTCTGGTTAAGATCCACCTGCTTCATTTCGAAGCCGTAAGTTACTCCTACAGGAATTGATCTTATTACGGTTTTGCCTGGCGTCAGAAGTCCGACAAGTTTATCCACATATACCTTCTGAAGGTTACGGCGGTACTGATCAATAGAGCCACTGCTTTTCAGTTCAGAGAAGATGCCTGATTTCAGATCGGTAAGCAGCTCATCTACAGAGTAGTTGGCAGCATTCTGGCTGGAGCTTTCCATCAGTCTGACCATTCTGTCACCTGCAAGAAGGTTAGCCAGAGTCTGATCCTGAACGGTCTTAACGAATTCAAGTCCGGTTTCAGGTCTGATTCTGCTGAGTACATTCTGATCGAGGATCCATGACGGTGTTTTGAAGAGCTGGGCATTGAGGAAAGAGACCGCTTCTTTCTGAGTTGCTTTTGGCACATACTCAAACTGGCTGCCGCTCATGTCATATGTTTTCGGGTTGTCATAGATACCCCCTACGTTTTTGGTCACGTGTCCGATATAGCGTCTGTACTGGGCAGTTACGTTGTTGTACAGTTCATTCAGGTCTTTATAGCTTTCGCCGTCTTCCTTTGTCCAGGTGATCAGGTTAGGTAGAATTCTCTGAAGGTTTTTGATACCGTACTCAGAAGCTTTCATGGCGTTGTCGCTAAGGTCTTCAGTCTGATATCTCGGATCGTAAGGGCTGATTTCGGTTCCGAACCACAGCCTGTTGTTTTTGTAGGCTTCTTTGGTGAGGTCATTCAGCAGTGCTTTCTCTTCTTTTTCGTCTTTGGCATCTGCAAAGTATTTATAACCCCAGGTAATGGCCCATTTGTCGTAGTCGCCGATACGCGGGAACAGGTCTTTTACGCCATCTTCGGGCTGAGCCACGTAGTTGAAACGTGCATAATCCATGATAGACGAAGTATGTCCGTTGGCCGCAACCCAGTCTTTATCTCTCAGTTTCTCAACAGGAGTGGCAGAGCTGGCACCCATGTTGTGACGGAGACCAAGGGTATGGCCTACCTCATGAGAAGATACAAAGCGGATCAGTTGTCCCATCAGTTCATCACTGAAGTTTTTGGTACGGGCAGCAGGATCTACAGCTGCAGTCTGGATCAGATACCAGTTTCTGAGCAATCTCATGACATTGTGGTACCAGCCGATGTGGCTTTCAATGATCTCACCGCTTCTCGGGTCATGCACGTTAGGACCATAAGCATTCTGAATATCGGCAGCAAAATACCTGATTACAGAGAATCTGGCATCTTCCAGGCTCATGGTAGAGTCATTTTCAGGCCAGTATTCACCACGGATGGCATTTTTCCAGCCGGCTTTTTCGAAGGCAGCGGTCCAGTCATCCACACCCAGTTTCAGGTATTTTCTCCATTTTTCAGGCGTAGCAGGATCGATATAGTAAACGATAGGTTTTTTAGGCTCGATGAGTTCACCTCTTTTTTGCTTCTCCGCATCTTCTTTGGACTTAGGCTCAAGCTTCCATCTCACGGCAAAGACATCCTGGGCAGATGACTGGGATTCTTCCTTGAACACGGAATACTGATTGGCAAAATATCCGACACGTGCATCGAAGAAACGCTTTCTCATTGGTACTTTAGGCAGGATAATCATGGAGGTGTTGAATTCCATGGTTACCACGCCGGCATCAAGGCTGGCAGGCAGGTAAGTGCCGATCTGAGGCATAGGTATCGGAGAGATACGGGGAGGTGTAACACTGAAAGTCTTGGTAGTTCTTACTTCCACGTTGATCGGGTAAGCAGAAATCTTCTGAATGAAGGATTTATCTTTCTGGAACATGGCGATGTTCAGAAACTGCTTTGAGATGGGATCCAGTGAGAAGGTCTGGATGTCACTGTCAAACGTAGAAGTAACATCTATGACATAGGCCGCCGCTTTTTTGCCGTCAGCCTCTTTTTTGATGGCCTTAATCTCAAAACTTGCTATGATAGGGTCGGCGCTAGAGTTTTTCACGGCCTGTGCCATTGGCTTGGTGCTGTCCGGCGACATCATCACGTAAGTTATTGATCTAAGGAAAAGGTTATCGTTAGGCCCTTTTTCCCATTTTACCACCTGACGGTTTACTTCTTCACCACCGAAGATACCTCCGCCGGCTGCGGTTTTGGAGAAACGTGTAATGGTCATGATCTCTCTTCCGATCAGTGAATCAGGAATTTCGAAAAGCCATTTGTCGTCGGCCTTATGTACGGTAAACAGTCCCTTTTGGGTTACGGCGGTACTGTCTACTACCTCTTTGTAAGGCTTGGGTCCTTTTTTAGGGGCTTCAGGTTTTTTTACGGGAGGGGTGGCCGGTTTGGCGGCTACGGGGGCAGGAGTTTCCGGAGCCTGGTCTTTTTTCTTTTTTTTCTGCGCCTGCGCTCCGGTGACCGTTGCGAGTATCAGACCCAGAAAAAGTGTCTGTCGAAGTAATCTCATTTTCAAATTTGTTTTTTTAAACGTTTGACAAAGAATTATTGATTTAAAGAAGGGCAAATTTTACGAAAAATTATTTCAAACACAATCACCCTTTTAAAATAAATGCTTATCAGTCAGCCAAACCAGCACTGACAGGATAAATACGGTGAGAAAATCAGGCTGAGGTATAGAAACCATGTGTTGGTATACCCAGGGGGGAATGTTCTTCAGAGCCTGAAGCTCAGAAAACGGCACCCAGTTCTTTGGAAAGGGGGATGATCTTTTTTTTGATCCGGTCCATTTCAGAAAGAATAATGTCCTGATCTTCTTCTGTGCTTTCTGTCAGCTGCAGCGCCAGTTCCGCATACTTTTTCTCCAGGATGCTGATGCGGGTTCTCAGGATCATTTTGAACGACAGCAGGTGCAGCAGTTCGTCATATCCGGGAATGAAAATTTCGAACCGGTGCCAGTTTTCACTGAGTTCATGCTCAGAGGCCAGCCAGTTGATAACGGTCTGCTGTATGTCTTTGTCCGGATGTGAGGTGAAGACAGTGGAGGGCGGCAGTTCTCCCTGGTCATAGTAGCTTCTGTACACCCCGACGATTTTGTCCAGGAGCGACGACTCAAAGCTGATGTCAGAAGTTTCGTGGAACAGATAGTCGGCCAGGGTATATTCCTCTCCTGACTGTTCATCTTTTTCGAGAACAACGTGGCCGAAAGCGATCAGTTCTTTTACCAAGGCCTCTTCCTGAATGTTTTCCGGCCTCGCAGCTTCTTTTACTTCATTTTCCAGAAAAGCCGACGGAGGGGGTGCCACCGGAAAATCAGGTATGTCCTGAGGGGTTGTTCCGCGGACATTCTTTTTCTGATCGCTCAGTTTATTACGGATCAGCTTATTGCCTTCGTTGATCAGAATGTTTTCATCGATAGCGAGCAGGGCACTTACTTCCTTGTAAAATACTGATCGTTTGATGGGGTTCGGGATGCGGGTAATGGTATCCACCAGATCAGTGATCAGCCCTGCTTTTCGGATGGGGTCATTGCCGGCCTCATCAATGGAAAGCTCGGTCCTGAAGCGGATAAAGTCTTTGCTGGTTTCGGTTACATAGCTTTTGAAGCTGTCAGAGCCCACCTTACGGATGAAACTGTCGGGGTCATCGCCGTCAGGGAAAACCACCGCCCTGACGTTCATGTCCTCTTCAAGGATAATGTCAATGCCTCTGACAGAGGCTTTGATTCCGGCGGTGTCTCCGTCATAAAGAACGGTGATATTCTGGGTAAAACGCCTGATCAGTTGAATCTGTTCTTTGGTCAGGGAAGTTCCGGACGAAGCCACTACATTTTCAATGCCTGCCTGGTGCAGGGAAATCACATCGGTATAGCCTTCTACCAGGTAGCAGTTGTCCAGTTGCCGGATGGCGTTTTTGGCCTGGTAGATCCCGTAGACAATTCTGCTTTTGTGGTAGATTTCCGTCTCCGGAGAGTTCAGGTATTTCGGGGATTTGGGGTCAGGTTTAAGGATCCTGGCTCCGAAAGCGATGGTTTTTCCGGCTACATTATGAATGGGGAATATCACCCTGCCCCTGAAGCGGTCTATGGGGTCTTTCCCTTCCCGTATGATAGAAAGCCCTGCTTTTTCCAGTATTTCATGGGTGAAGCCGCTTTTCAGTGCTTTTTTTGTAAAATTATCCCATTCGTCAGGGCTGTACCCCAGTTCAAATTTTTTAATGGTATTTAATGAGAATCCTCTTTCCCTGAAATAGGAATGTCCGATGCTTTGCCCTTCTTCACTATCATTCAGAATGTCAGTGTAATGGTTTTTGGCAAATTCGGTGACGATGTAAAGACTTTCCTTTTCATTCTGCTGAAGAAGATCCTGGTCTGTAAATTCCTTTTCCTTAATTTCTATATTGTATTTCCTGGCCAGCCAGCGGAGGGCGTCAGGATAGGAAAGGCCCTCAAGATCCATAATGAAACGTACGGCGTCGCCTCCTTTTCCGCAACCGAAGCATTTATAGATCTGCTTGGCGGGAGAAACATTAAAAGAAGGGGTTTTTTCATTATGAAAAGGACAGCAGGCAATCATACTTGCACCCCGTTTTTTCAGTGAAACGAAGTCGCTGATGACTTCCACGACGTCGGCCGCCTGGATGATCTGCTGAATGGTATCCTGAGGAATCATGTTGTAAATGTAGGCGATTTGCGTTTATTTTATTAGATTTGTTCCTCTTAATTTAAGGACCCTGAAAAAAATAACCGGCATAATCCTCTGCAGCATGCTGATCATCAACATGCTGGGTAAGCCCCTTCTCGAAGTGTATCGGGATGAGGTGAGAAAGGAGGCTTTTGAGCAGTCGGTGTTCTTTGTGGAAAACGGTGACAGCCTCCTTGTGAAGACACCCTTCCAGCTTCCTTATAAGAGTACGGTGACTACGATGAGGAACCTCGACGAGGTCATCATTTATAAAGGAGAATTCTTCAGTGCTTTCAGGAAAACCTTTGCCAACGATACCCTTTACACTTTTCTGAAGAAAGAAAACTTCAATCGCCAGAATTTCTTTCAGTTGCTCGGTGAAATCACCAAAAACTACGATACCCAGCCGGTCGATCCCGTTCAGAACATGATTGACCTTCTGAAAAATTTTTCCAAGAATTATCTTCGTCAGAATATCTCATATCTTACTTTTTACTGGACAGATTATCTGCATGTGGCTTACAGTGAACCCTCAGATACTTTTGCTTCCATGAAGAAAAACCCGGTATTGCCGCCTCCGAAAGGGTGATTGCCGCGTATGGATCTCAAGCTCACCTGCCTCATCCGGGGACAGGACCTACGCTTTTATACAGATTCTTTAATCAGACCTTTTTCTGCCCTGCTTCATCCGTAAAGACCGGAGGGGCATGTTGTGGAAAAAGTTCTGCGGGTATTTCTTAACATCTGAACAGTAAAAAATATGAATCAAAAAATATCTATCAGAGGTATGCTTACCGCATGCCTGCTTTTTTCCGTCTTTTGCGTCCGGGCTCAAACCGCCGAGGACACCACCGCCCGGAAACTCGGTGAAGTGGTGATAAAATCTTTCATCAAAACCGATAAAGAATCTCTTTCTGATGTGCATCAGAACCTCATCGTTGCCGGTAAGAAGAACGAGGTAATCCTTGTACAAAACCTGAACGCCAACCTTGCCGAGAAAACCGGAAGGCAGATTTTTGCCAAAATACCGGGAGCATTTGTGTATGACATGGACGGTTCCGGCAACCAGGTAAACCTGGCCACCCGTGGTCTTGATCCTCACCGGAGCTGGGAGTATAACGTCAGACAAAACGGCATTATGACCAACTCCGACATTTATGGTTATCCTGCCAGTCATTACAGCCCGCCTATGGAGTCGATCCGGAAAATCGAGCTGATCCGTGGCACTTCTTCTCTTCAATACGGTGCACAATTCGGGGGGATGATCAACTACATTACAAAGACGGCGGATTCAACCAAGCCGATCAGTTTTGAGAGCATTAATTCTACCGGTTCGTATGGGCTTTTTAGCTCGTATAATGCTATCGGTGGAAGGCTGGGGAAATGGCAGTATTATGCCTATTACCACAAAAGGATTTCTGAAGGATACCGGAAGAACGCCAGATCAGATGCCGAAGGGCAGTTTTTCAGCCTGCAGTACCTGGCTTCCCCGCGTTTCAGTGTAAAGGCAGAAGTAGGGCGCAGTACTTATCGTTTCAGAATACCGGGCCCGCTTACAGACGCCATGTTTGAAGCAGACCCCCGCCAGTCTACCCGCAGCGGAAACTACTTTAACCCGGATATTTTTGTGCCTTCGGTGAGTTTTGACTGGAAAGCAGGGCAGAATACACGGCTTTCGTGGGTTACATCAGCAATATTGGGTCACCGCAGCAGTGTACAGTACATTGCTCTGGCCAATTTGCCGGATGATCCGACTAAAAACAGACAGGTGGATATAGACGGTTTCAACAGCTATACTTCAGAATTGAAGCTTGTGCAGAACTATCAGATCGGCCAGGTAAAAAGTGTGCTGGCTACAGGAGTGAGATACATTCACAACCGTCTGCACAGGCGTCAGCAGGGTAAAGGGACTACCGGTACACTTTTTGACCTCAGCACCACCGGTGCCTGGGGCAGAGACCTGCAGTATGAAACCGGCAATGTGGCTCTTTTCGCTGAAAACCTCTTTTATATCACACCCAGGCTGAAGGTATCTCCTTCTTTCAGGATTGAAAGCGGCCGGACAGACATGACCGGGACGATTTCTTATTATGACCCTGTCAAATTACCGACCTCGATCAAGCACTCTTTTCCGCTGTTTGGCGCCACTGCCCAGTATCAGCTTCAGCAAAGTCTGGAATTGTATGCAGGATGGGCACAGGCTTACAGACCCGTGCTGTTCTCAGATATTATTCCTCCTACAGCACTTGACAGAACCAATCCTGACCTGAAAGATGCGTACGGATCCAATGCAGAGATCGGGATAAGAGGGCGGACCGAGCGTCTGAACTTTGATCTTACCTATTTCCAGATAGATTATCGAAACAGGATCGGTAGTGTGGTGCTGCCTGATGCAAGCACCGGGCAGAATTACGTTTACAAAACCAATACCGGGACCAGCGTGACCAAAGGTCTGGAGATTTTTGGTGAATATGCCCTATATTCGGGCAACAACGGGCAAGTTTCATTGTTTACTTCCACTTCCTACTTTGATGCGAGTTACACCAAAGGCACAGTGGTGGTAAGTGGCGAAAACAAGAGTATTGTCGGCAATAAACTTGAAACGGTACCTCAATGGATCAGCCGCAGTGGTCTGAACATACAATACCGCAAATTCAGCGCCTCGTTGCAGTATTCTTATGTAGCCAAGAGTTTTTCAGACGCATTGAATACAGGCACACCGAGTGCAGACGGTGCCAAGGGAATTGTTCCGGCTTATAGTCTGATAGATCTGAATACCTCAATCGGTATTGCCAAGAACTACATTTTCAAACTGGGAATCAATAACCTGACCAACACCCAATATTTCACGAAACGTCCGACGGGCTATCCGGGTGTAGGCGTGTGGAGTTCTGACGGCAGGAGCATCGTCGGATCCTTTGTGGTACAGATCTGATTCTCTTTATAGCGGTAAAACGGAAGTCCCGGTAGTCAGCCTCCCGGGACTTTTCTTTTGCAGGGATGTGACTTTTGAAGAATAGCGGCGTCTAAAAGGAAAATGGCATTGCTCGGAGACTTGCTGTATCCGGATGTCCGTACAACTATAATTCTGAAAAGCAACCCATGATTCACACGTTTATTGTCCCTTCTGTCCTGTTATGGCCTGGAAAGTATGATATTCTCCTTCGTTTTTCGGAAGCCGGGAAACAGATAGGCAGGCCTTTTGCTGTACGCATTTTCCGGCATTTGTACTTCCTGATCTCTGGAAAATCTAAAACCGCCTCCCTGAAAATATCCTGATATATGATCATCCTATTGTCAACTTTTAATCCATCTTATATTTATGAAGCGTTTTATTATTTTATCCTTTTTTACCCTGATGGGAACAGTAAGCTATGCCCAGATACCTGCTGACACCACTTCTAAACCGGTCACCTCTGGACAGACCGAAAATTATGTGCGCCCGGTTGTGGCTCCCGAAGAGGATCTGTTCCTGAAAGGAGAAATTGATGCATCACGTCATTATAAAAAACACAAAGCGGCAAGCGGGGGTACGTTTGCCCTGAGCTTTATCAGTCCCTTGCTGGGGCTTATCCCGGCCATTGCCTGCTCCGCCACCTCGCCTAAAGTGGAGAATCTGGGTTATCCGGACCAGCAGCTTTTCCTGAAAAGAGAGTATGCCGCAGGATATACCCATAAGGCAAAAAAGATGAAAAAGGGCAAGGTGTGGAGAAACTGGGCGCTGGGTCTGGGCGCTAACCTGATCTTTGTATTGATCACGTCAGCAAAATAGACTTTATCTCCAGTTTCATCGTTTCAGGCTGTCTGTCTGATCCGGCCCGTTCTTTTGTGGAGGTATTAAAAAACAGTTAACACAGGAGAACGTAAAGCGCTTTGCAGCACAGCTTTCAGGGGCGTTTTTCCGTCGTAAAAACATATTTCGACGTTTTGCGAAAAAGCGGCCGGAGCAGAGTTATCCACATTTTTAAAACTTGTCTACAATCCCTTTCCCGGGCGGTTATGTTCCTTAAATTGTGTTATCTTTGCAATTCGCCGACAGACCGGCTGTTCAAACAAACCAAGGAACCATGGGAAAAATTGTCTCTATTGTAAATCAAAAAGGCGGAGTGGGTAAAACTACTACGGCTATAAATCTTTCGGCCTCACTGGCTATCCTGGATTACAAGGTACTGATCATAGACACCGATCCTCAGGCTAACGCGGGTTCCGGAATTGGGATTGACAGCAAGGATCTTGAACATAATATCTATACCGCATTGATCGGTCAGTCGGAGCTGAAAGATTGTATTATCAAAACCAATATTCCCAACCTTGATCTGATCTCGTCTCATATTGACCTGGCAGGTTTTGAGCTTGAAATTGTCAATCAGGTGGCCAGGGAATACATCCTCAAAGAACTGATTGAAGGGCTGAGGGATCAGTATGATTTTATATTCATTGACTGTTCTCCTTCACTCGGACTGATGGTTATCAACTCAATAGTGGCTTCGGATTCGGTACTTATTCCTGTACAGTGTGAATATTTTGCTCTGGAGGGAATTGCCAAGCTTCAGAATACGATTGACATCATCAAAAAAAGACTTAATCCGAGCCTCATTATGGAGGGTTATGTGCTGACGATGTACGACGGCCGTACCAACCTTTCCAAAATGGTTGTGGAGGATGTTCGTAAGTATTTCGGTAAGCTGTGTTTTGAGACCATCGTGCCGAGGAACGTCAAGTTGGCTGAAGCACCAAGCTACGGTGTTCCGGCTCTGCTGATGTTTTCGGGTGATAAAGAAGGAGAGTTTGATATTAAATTCCTTGAGAATAAGGGCGCAGTCAGTTACGTAGATCTCGCTAAGGAAATGCTCAAGAGGAATAATCTGGAGGAGATTAAAACCAATCAGGATAATGTTACCAAATAGGGGAAGAGGACTGGGTTCACTCTTGTCTGACAGTGAGCTGGTGGTAAGCCAGAAAGTAGCGGCTTTCAAAGGCGTCAAAGAAATAGAGCTGAGCCAGATTTCGGCAGGTGCTTTTCAGCCCAGGACCGATTTTGACGAACAGGCCATCCGCGAGCTGGCAGAGTCTATCAGGGTGCATGGGATCATTCAGCCAATCACTGTGAGAGAGTCAGGTAAGGGCAGGTTTGAGATCATTTCAGGAGAAAGGCGCTTCCGGGCGGCGGGTTTGGTAGGGCTGGAAAAAGTCCCGGCCTATATTCGTGACGTAGATGATCAGCGTTCCCTGGAAATGGCCCTGATTGAGAACATTCAGCGTGAAAATCTCAACCCGGTGGAGATCGCCCTGTCTTATCAGCGGATGATCAGTGAATGTAATCTGCTGCAGGAAGAACTGGGAGAAAGGGTCGGGAAGAACAGGACAACGGTTAATAATTACCTGCGTCTTCTTCAGCTGCCTGCTGAGATACAGACCGGACTGGTGCTGGGACGTATCAGTGTGGGCCAGGCCAGGCCCCTGATAACGCTTGAAGACAAGGCTTTTCAGCTGGAGCTCTACAAAAGAATTGTGGAACATGATCTGAGTGCCAGGAAAGTAGAACAACTGGTGAGAGAAGAAAATACTTTTGAAAGCGATGCTTCACCGCTTGACAGGTACCGTGAAGATATGAGAATAGAGGAACTTACCCTGAAAGGAAAAACCGTTGTGCCTGTCAGAATCAAGATCTCGGATATAGAAAAAGGCCATATAGCCATCAAATTTTCAGGAGAAGATCAGCTGGATGCGATCCTGAAAAAGCTGGAATCCATCAGGTCCTGAATCCCGGCCTGTTGATGCTTAGAATTGCCTATGAGTTTCAAGCATACATTGTTTTTATTCCTTGCGCCACTGTATGCAGTTGCGCAAGCCGTTTCTCCGGACTCCGTCGAGGCAGATCTTCAGCATAGTCTGCGATACCTTTCGGCCAGTCAGACTACCCGCACGATCGAAGGAAAACAATATACCGGAGAATGGGAAGCCTATATGCGGATGAAGGGCTTTTTTTTTATGCTGGGAACCCGCAACCAGTACCGGGATTCCAATTGTTTTACCATGGCCGGAATTTATAATAACCTGGCCGATATCTACCTGTCAGATACTACGCGAAGAGAAATATTGCCGATGCTGGAGGCTGTATTTCCGGAGATACTGACTTATTCCACAGGCAACCGCTTTAATTTCTGGAAAAACCTGCCGCCTGCCGGTAAGCTCCGCTGGGGCAGAGAGCCCGATCCTGTGCCATCGGTAAGGAGACCCACCACTTTTCCGCTCGAAGAAAAATTCATGAAAAATGCTGCGAATGTGGAGAATGATGCGGATGATACCGCTATGGGGAACCTGGCCATCCGCAATCACAAACGCATATTCGGTAGAAGCGATACCCTTAAAATGGCTGATCAGACGTTTTTTGACGGGTACCTGGACAAAAACCGGCAGAACAGACACTGGTATAATTATCTCTTTCACGGAAATAAAAATTCAGGAGCATACCTGACCTGGTTCGGACAGGAGAAGGAGCTGGCCGACTGGAGATTCCACAAAATTGTAGAGCATAACATCGTATTTTTTCTCCCGTTAAGCATCTGCTATCCTGTACCATACAAACCATACATTCCCTGGGGAGCCAATGATGTGGATGTGGTGGTAAACGCCAATGTACTAACCTACATGGCCAGAGCCGGACTGACCGGGTCAAGCGAAGGCAGTAGTGCCGCGCACGAGCTGATCCGGAAACATGCTGAAAGGGGGCGGTGGAACAGGATGGGAATCTATTATCCCAACCGTTATCATTTTCATTATGCCACCGGCCGTGCACTGGCATCAGGAGATACCGGACTCCATGCTGCAGCGCCTTATCTGCTAAGGCATCTGCTTGCCACCCGTCATGCCGACGGCAGTTATACCAGCCGGAGAAAGGTGAACAGACACGACAGGCTGCAATCTACCATTTATGCTACACTTTCGTTACTTTATCTGAAGGAGGCAGGCTATAAAGTGCCTGATGAATTCCTGGATCAGTCCGTCCGTTTTATTCACAGTCAGAGAAAGGAGACCATCGTCGGGACCTACTGGGAGGGAGGAGTGTTTTTTTCAGGGGGCACAGTTGTCAGAAACATCCTCTATTTTACTTCAGATGCCTATACCACATCGCTTGTGGCACTCACACTTCACAAATACCGGGAGCTCAGAGCTCCGTCAGAAGGTCATCAGTAATGGTAATCCGAAGAATAGTTCTGGCACTTCCGATAGCCAGGGCAGTGTTACCGGAGGTAAAGATGGTTTCGTAAATGCTGAAAGCCTTGTTCAGTTTCGCCCCGAAAACCCTGAAATTCCCTTTTTTGTCGTCGAGGACAATTTGCCCGTTACAGGCAGAGTAAATATTATATCTGGGGCCTTCCACACGGCCCCAAAGCAGCCCGGAATTCTGAAATATCGTTTTCCTGTCGTTTTCATAAATGCGCCCCCGTTTTCCTATCCAGCCTCCTGTAGCCACAAAACGTTCTGAATCAAGAAACTGAACTTCATGAAATATACTTTTTCCGATTTTGTGTTTAAGCCGCCATTTATCACCCTCCAGAGAAAATAATTTAGTACGGTTCGGAGCATACATCAGGGCATACACTTTTTCGTTGAAAGGGTTGAGTTTAACACACCAGACCATTTTTGTGGGGTTGTGGTAAATCCTTTTCCAGGTCAGGCCGCGGTCTGTTGACTTCAGGATGAATCCGTTGGGAATGGTTTTGCCTGAATGGGCAATCCGGGACTTTCCTCCGCAGATGTAAACAGTGGAGTCGTCTGTAACAACCATGTTGTAAAAACACGATTTTTCGTAGCCCCTGACTTTGATAATCCCCCATTCATTTTTCAGGAGGTTGTGTTTGTAAATGATTCCTTTATCTCCGCAGGCGATCAGGTTGTTTTCATCAAAGCGGTCAAACTTATAGATGTCTACCTGCTGTGAGGGATAGTCTATACGTGTGAGGTTGCCTTGCTGGTCGATGGTCTGAAGAATCCCGTACTTACCGCCTATCCAGAATTTGTCCTTCACAGGAAGAATATCATAATAGGAAGAGTCAGCATAGGAATCACCCTGCTGAAGCACTTCTATGGAAACCATCTGCGCTTTGATAGTAACACATACGAAAAAAGGCAGAAAAAATATCGCTATTTGTAGTTTTCTATTCAAAAGGGATAACTATGGCTTGGGTTTAGTTACGCAAAAATAATCACAGCGTGCAATTATACAAAACGGATTGGACGGTTGGACATATTATTCCTGTATATGGTCTGAAATATAAAGTTACCGGTACTCTTCCGGATGTTTCGGGGCCGGACAAAATTTCAGTGATTTTACAGGGGTTGCAACAAATAGCGGCTTAATTTGGCCTGTTTGGATAACTAAATTGGCTTTTGGGTTTTATTCAACTGAAAAATTCTTTTATTGGCACAGGAATTGACAGATTCAGAATACCGGCGGTCTGCCGGAACTTATGGAGACAAGAGATCTAAATGAACCAGAGAGGTAATCCGGATCTTTAATAAAAGAACACCGGATTGTTAATTTACACGAACGATGAAGCCGGAATTGCTATTAGTAGACGATGATGAAACAATGTTATATCTGCATGAAAGGATACTGGAAAAGTGTAAAATAGAGATACCCAGCCATTCCTTTAAAAACGGCAGAGAAGTACTTGACTACCTTGCGGGAGATGAGGCCCGCGAAAAAAAATACCTGGTATTGCTGGATATCTACATGCCGGTTATGAGCGGCTGGGATTTTCTGGAAGCACTCAATAAAGAGCCGGGGAAACACAGGGTTCATGTGGTTATTATCAGCTCATCGATCGAATTAGAGGATCTCGAAAAATCCCAGCGTTATGTACAGGTAATTGATTACCTGGAGAAGCCGATCAAATCAGAGCTGATGCTGAGGCTTATGGAACACGAAAAACTGAAGGATTTCAGGCATTAAGATCTCTTTCCGTTTTTTTTTGAGCTTTCCCGTTCCAGTATAAGGCTTTCGATCAGATATTCTGCGGATGAATGTCCAGTGTTCTGTTCATGCTGCAGTTCTTCAAAATAAATGCCTGCTGCCTTGCGTCCCATATCTTCGTTTCTCTGGTTAACTGACGAAAGGGAAGGGTGTATAATGGAGGAGAATTCTTCATTGGCGAAGCCAAAAATCCCCAGCTTTTCAGGCACCGGGATATGCAGTGTCTCTGCAACCCGCCACACGCCCAGTGACTGGTGGTCAGAAACAGTCATAAAGGCATCAGGGGGATCCGGCAGAGAAAGCAATGCTCCGGCGGCTTCCGTGGCCTTCTGTTCATACAGTACGTCGTCTACTATATAGTGACCGGGTACTTCCAGATTGTATTTCTGCATTGCACCGAGGTAACCCTCCTTTCGTTTTCTGAAAGTATCGAGGTATTCAGGCCCGCCGAGGAAGGCTATTTTCCGGTAACCGGCCTTTATAAGGATTTCGGTAGCTTTGAAAGCAGCCTGCTCGTTGTCATTCACAATCCTGACGCTGTCAGCCCCATCGATATAACGGTCAAACTGGATGAGTTCGATGTTATGTTTCCTGATATTCTGCAGATGAGTGGCTGAAGCCGTTTCGGCGGAGACGGAGATAATGATACAATCGACATTCTGATGAATAAGGGTGTCAATGGCCTTGCATTCTCTGGCAAAAGACTCCTGACTCTGGCAGATGATGAGGCTGTGATGATGCTCAAAGCAAACTTCTTCGATTCCGGCAATCACCCCTGAGAAAAAACTGTGATTGATATGTGGCACAATAACCCCTATTGTATTGGAAGACCCCTGTCTGAGCCGTGCTGCCTGGGTATTGTGCTTGTAGTTCAGTTCCTGCGCTTTTTGTTTTACTTTGTCGATAACTTTCTGGCTGATAGAGGGATGATTATTCAGCGCTCTGGAAATATAAGAGGCTGAAATACCAAGCTCCTTCGCCAGGTCATATATGGTTATTCGCTTACGACTCATCCGGTAGATGCTAATTGATGGTGACCGCAACGGCCTTAGGCAGGCGGTGGTCTTTAACTGCAGGTCAAATATAAAGCGATTCAGGGTATTTTTCTAAACAGTCTGACCGAAATCTTATATCCCTGTTTCTCTCTCCCGGAAGTGTCTTGCATGAAGGATGTGTCAGCGGCCTGAAGAAATAGTCGGAGATTATTTTGGGAAGTATCAACTGGTAAGTATCTTTGAAATCGGTTTCAAACAAGGAAAGTTATGAAGGCATTACTATGCAAAACCCCCGGAACGTTTGAGTATGTGGACCTTGATACCCCCCGCCCGGCAGAGGGCAGGTCGATTATCCAGATCAGGCGTATCGGCATTTGCGGAACGGACCTGCATGCCTTTGAAGGAACCCAGCCTTTTTTCAGTTATCCCCGTATCCTCGGGCATGAACTTTCAGGAGTTCTTTGTGAGTCAGATGGCGCCCCGGGCTTCTCTCCCGGTGAGGCCGTTACTTTCATCCCCTATTTCAGTTGCGGTCATTGTATCGCCTGCAGAACAGGAAAACCTAACTGTTGCACCAGCATACAGGTTTGCGGAGTACACATTGACGGAGGTATGGCAGAATACTTCTCTGTACCCTCTTCATCCCTGATCCATGGCGAAGGACTGAGTTTTGATGAACTTGCCCTTACAGAACCGCTGGCCATCGGCGCACACGGTGTCAGAAGGGCCGGGGTGAGTCCGGGTGAGTTTGTACTGGTCGTCGGTGCAGGACCCATCGGTCTGGGGACCATGGAGTTTGCCCGGATCGCCGGAGCTAAGGTGATAGCCATGGACATTAACAACCATCGGCTGGAATTCTGCAAAGAAAAACTGGGTATCCCGTTTACCGTCAATCCACTTTCCGGAGATGCCTTTGAAGCTATTAAGGAGATCACTTCAGGTGATATGCCCGAAGTGGTGATTGATGCCACCGGAAATCTCAAGGCCATTAACGACGCATTCCGATACATGGCCCACGGAGGGCGTTATGTGCTGGTCGGACTGCAGAAGGGAGATATCGTGTTCAGTCATCCGGAGTTCCATAAGCGGGAAGCTACCCTGATGAGCAGCCGGAATGCGACAAGGCAGGATTTTGAACATGTGATCCGCTGCATGAAAGCCGGGCAGATCAATCCGCTGAATTACATCACCCACCGGGTCGGCTTTGAAGAGATCAGTGCTGAGTTTGACAGCTGGCTGCGTCCGGAAACCGGCGTGATCAAGGCCATGGCAGCGCTTGGTTGAGCAGGTGGTATCTCCACTGACGAGAACATCCGAAAATAAAATTATCAATATTTAGTATTTAAATAAATCTATTTATATTTGTGTTAATTTGACACATTTTCTGCCAGAGTGCCGGTAGAAAAACAGGGCCGGAGTGCTGACAAAACCTTTTAAACGGATGATCAACCTAATTTACTTTTACATGAAGAAAACTGTTTTTTTCTGTCTGTGTCTGATTTCTGTAACCGGCTTTGCCCAGGAAAGGTCAAAGCTTAAACTATGGTACCGTCAGCCTTCAGGGAGTACGTGGGAAAACGCCCTGCCCATAGGTAACGGACAGCTGGGGGCCATGGTATACGGGAATACAGCCCTGGAAACGATACAACTGAATGAACACACCGTATGGAGCGGAAGCCCCAACCGAAATGATAATCCTGCTGCGCTGGCGGCTTTGCCCGAAATCAGGAAGCTGATTTTTGAGGGAAAACATAAGGAAGCGGAAAAACTGGCCAATCAGGCCATTCTGTCCAAAAAATCAAACGGGCAGATGTTTCAGCCGGTAGGAAACCTGCATCTTCTGTTCCCCGGGCATGAAAACTTCACTTCATATTACCGTGATCTGGACATTGAGAAGGCTATAGCCACGACTTCCTACAAAACAGGAGACGTTACTTTTACCCGTGAAACAATAGCCTCTTTTCCCGATCGTGTGATTGTTATGAAATTATCCGCTTCAAAACCCGGAAGCCTTGATTTTACAGCTTATTACAGCACCCCGCAACGGAATAAGCAGTATTCGGTGACTTCCTCAAAAGACCTGGTCATTGACGGAGTTACCAGTGATCATGAGGGAGTAAAGGGCCTGGTGGCGTTCAGAGGTATTACAAGGATAAAACCCGAAGGCGGGAAGATATCTTCAACGGACACCTCTGTATCTGTGACCGGAGCCAGCAGTGCCGTCATTTTTATTTCGGTCGCTACCAATTTCAATAATTATCAGGATATCAGCGGCGATGCAAAAGAGCGTGCAGCGGCTTATCTTAACAAGGCTTCTGTAAAGCGTTTCCCGGATCTTGTTAATACACATGTTGCCGCTTACAGGCGTTATTATGACCGTGTAAAACTCGATCTCGGGGAGACTACAGCGTCTTCATTACCGACGGATGATCGTCTCAGGAATTTCAGAAGCACTGACGACCCTCATCTGGTCACGCTCTATTACCAGTATGGCAGATATCTGCTGATTTCCTCCTCTCAGCCCGGTGGACAGCCTGCTAACCTGCAAGGCATATGGAATCACCGTATTAATCCGCCATGGGACAGCAAATATACCATTAACATCAATACCGAGATGAATTACTGGCCGGCTGAAAGGACCAATCTGCCGGAAATGCATGAACCTCTGCTTAAAATGGTCAGGGAGCTTTCTGAAACAGGGAAAGAAACCGCAAAGGTTATGTACGGAGCCAGAGGCTGGGTAGCGCACCACAATACGGACATCTGGAGAACAAACGGGGCCGTAGACGGTGCCTTTTGGGGAATGTGGACGGCAGGAGGGGCCTGGCTGAGCCAGCATTTGTGGGAGCATTACCTCTACAGCGGGGACAAGACTTTTCTGGCTTCTTCGTATCCGGCATTGAAAGGAGCGGCTCTTTTTTATGTAGATTTCCTGGTAGAAAATCCCGGGAACAAATGGCTGGTTGTAAATCCGGGCAACTCTCCTGAAAATGCACCTAAAGCACACGGCGGCTCGTCGCTGGACGCCGGTACAACAATGGACAACCAGATCGTATTCGATGTATTCAGCACCGCTATCCGTGCTGCAGCGCTGCTGGGCAAAGATGCCGGCTTTGCAGACACCCTGAAACAACTGAGAAAGCGTTTGCCGCCCATGCACATCGGGCAGCATAATCAGCTTCAGGAATGGCTGGAAGACATTGATGATCCCAATGATCATCACCGCCATGTTTCTCATCTTTACGGACTTTTCCCATCGTCGCAGATTTCCGCTTACAGAACTCCGCTGTTGTTTGCCGCTTCAAAAAATACATTACTGCAGAGAGGAGACGTATCGACAGGATGGAGTATGGGCTGGAAAGTCAACTGGTGGGCCCGGCTTCAGGACGGAGACCATGCCTTTACCCTTATCCGGAATCAGCTGACACCGCTGGGGGTAAACCCGGATGGAGGCGGAACGTACAATAACCTTTTTGATGCGCATCCGCCATTTCAGATTGACGGCAATTTCGGTTGCACGTCCGGGATCACCGAAATGCTGTTACAAAATTCCGACGGCGCCGTGCATCTGCTGCCGGCCCTGCCTTCTGTCTGGTCTTCCGGTAGTATTTCGGGGATAAGGGCATGGGGAGGTTTTGAGATCACCGGCATGACCTGGAAAGACGGAAAACTGGTAAAGTTGTCTGTGAAGTCGTCGCTGGGCGGGAATCTGAGGCTGCGGGTACCAAACACGCTGCGGCTTAGCGGAGGGGCCGTGCTTAAAAAAGCCGAAGGACAAAATCCCAATCCTTTCTTTTACACTGACGAAGTAGCTGCGCCTGTGATTTCCGTAAAGTCAGACATCGGACAGCCGGTGCTTCAACCGACGTTCCTCTTTGATCTGAAGACGGAGAAAGGGAAAACCTATTCATTTACGGCTGAATGACAGCCCTTACTTATTGAATGACCTTAAAAAAAATATCATGTTAAAATTCAGCAGATTGTTGTTAGGCTTATGCTGCCTCGTTTCAGGATCGCTTTTCGGGCAATCCATTAAGCTGGTCAATCCCATCATGACCGGGTTTTATCCGGACCCGAGTGTGTTGAAGGTTGGAGAAGACTATTACCTGATCAACTCAACCTTCTCTTATTTTCCGGGGATCCCGGTTTTTCACAGCAAAGACCTTAAAAACTGGAAGCAGATCGGAAATGTTATCGACAGGCCCTCCCAGATGGATTTTATGGGAGAAAGGGTAACAAGGGGATTGTTTGCTCCGGCCATAAGTTATTACAAAGGCACTTATTATGTTACATGTACAGACATTGATCATGACGGCAACTTTGTGGTGACTGCTAAAAATCCGGCAGGGCCCTGGAGTAACCCGGTTCGTATTCCTGAGGTCAGGGGTATTGATCCCTCCCTTTATTTTGATGAAGAGAATGACAAAGCCTATATTTTGTATAACAGCGATGCGCCGGACCATAAACCCCTGTATTCAGGCCACAGAACCATCAGAATGTATGAATTCGATCCTGTAAGCCTGAAAGTGAAGGGAGAAGAGCAATTGTTGGTTAACGGAGGGGTGGACATCAGCAAAAAACCGGTGTGGATTGAAGGCCCCCATATCCTGAAAAGAAACGGGTGGTATTACCTCTACGCTGCTGAGGGCGGCACTTCCGTCAATCATTCCGAAGTAGTTCTGAGAAGCAAATCTGTCTGGGGGCCGTACATTCCGTATGAGCATAACCCCATTCTTACTCAGAGGGATCTGCCGGCAGACCGGAAGCATCCTGTCACCTCTGCGGGTCATGCGCAGTTTGTGGAAGGGCCGGACGGAAAGACCTATGCGATTTTTCTTGCGGTAAGACCCTATGAAGGAGATTATTATAATACGGGCAGAGAGACTTTTATCGCGCCGGTGACCTGGAAAGACGACTGGCCGGTAGTAGATCCTGATCACAAGGAAATTCAATATGCCTACACGGCGGATTTTGCAGAAGTGAAACAGAGCGGGGCAAGACCGCAGTGGGGGAATTTTGATTATACCATCACATTCGAAAAAACGCTGGATCCGGCTTTACTCTTCCTGAGAACAATAGACAGCAGTGCCTTTTCGCTTTCAAAAAAGAAAGGGCTTACCATGAAACTCAAGCCTGAGACCGTGATGGATTTTGCTCATCCATCTTTCGTCGGAAAGAGGCAGCAACACCTCTACAGTACAGCCGAAACAGAACTGAGCTTCTCTGCGGTCAGGCCTGAAGAGAAAGCCGGACTGATTATTTTCCAGGATGAAGGTCATTTTTATTTTCTTGCGGCCTCTGTCCAGAACAATAAGAACGTGATTCAGCTTTTTAAAAGCACTCCTAAGGAAAAGTCAATGACACTACTCAAAGAGACGCCGCTGGCATCGAAGAATGGCAAAGTCCGTCTTCGTATCCGCTCAGAAGCTGACCTGTATGCGTTTGATTTTTCTGCTGACGGGAAATCCTGGACCCTGATGGAGGATAAGGTCGACGGCAAATTTCTGAGTACCAAGGTCGCGGGAGGGTTTACCGGATGCCTTTATGGTCTTTATGCTACCTCTTCCGGAATTCCTTCGGATAATACCGCTTCTTTCAGGTATCTGAGATACATCGGCAATGATCCGATGCTGAAGTAAATGATTTTCAGCGATAAGGCCGTAAAGATAATGATGTGAGGGTGAAGCAGAAAAGGGTTTTCAGGCCTGTGAGAATTTTCAATATGAATTTATGGAGTATGAATAAACTGCTTTTTTTTCTTTTCGTTCTGGTTTTTGCCGTTGAGTCATCCGCTCAGAAAGCGGCTAATCCGGTGATTTTTGCCGACGTACCGGATATGTCCATGATACGTGTGGGAAAAACGTACTACATGAGCAGCACCACAATGCACATGAGTCCGGGGTTGCCGGTCATGACTTCAACTGACCTTGTCAACTGGAAACTTGTGAGTTATGCCTACGATACCCTGGCCAATATGGATGAACTGAATCTTACGAATGGAAAGAGTACGTATGGACGGGGTTCATGGGCTAGCAGTATCCGTTATCACAAAGGAATGTTTTACGTGACTACCTTTGCACAGACTACCGGCAAAACGTACATCTTCAAGACCCGTGATGTGGAAAAAGGCCCCTGGGAGATGACTTCTTTTAAACCTTCCTATCATGATCACACCCTTTTCTTTGATGATGATGACAAGGCTTATCTTATTTACGGGGGTGGCAAACTGAAGATGGTTGAACTGAACGATGATCTGTCAGGCATCAGACACGGCACCACGGAAAAGGTTCTGATTGAGAACGCCGGAGCACCCTCCGGAACAGGAGGAGGTTTGCCGGCAGAAGGCTCCCAGCTGTTTAAGGTAAACGGCAAATATTACCTGTTCAACATTACCTGGCCAAGGGGAGGCATGAGAACGGTCATTATACACCGTGCAGATCAGCTCACGGGTCCTTATGAAGGAAGAGTGGCCCTTCAGGATCTCGGAGTGGCCCAGGGCGGACTTATCAGCACGCCTGAGGGCAAGTGGTTTGCCTATCTTTTCAGAGATTATGGCGGAGTGGGGCGTATTCCCTACCTGGTGCCTGTGGAGTGGAAAGACGGCTGGCCGGTGCTCGGAGTTCAGGGGAAGGTACCCGAGTTTCTTGACCTTCCTCAGGGAAAAGGACTCGTCCCCGGTATTGTAGCGTCAGATGAGTTTTCAAGGAAAAAAGGAGCGCCGGCTTTGCCTCTGGCCTGGCAATGGAATCATAACCCGGATAACAGCCTTTGGTCGCTGACTGAGCGCAAAGGTTTTCTGCGTCTGAAAACCGGCCGTACAGACACTTCATTTGTGCAGGCGCGGAATACCCTGACCCAGCGTACCATCGGGCCTCAGTCTTCAGGCTCCGTGTCTCTGGATGTTTCAGGACTGAAAGACGGAGATTTTGCCGGTCTGGGGCTTTTGCAGAAAAATTACGGACTGATCGGAGTGAAATCGGAAAATGGTCTTAAAAGTATTGTTATGGTACATGCAGCCGGGGGAACTCCGGTGCAGTATAAAGTCAGCGTTCCGCTCAGGCAGTCCATGATATACCTGAAGGCAGAGTGTAATTTTAAAGACAGAGCAGATACCGGACGTTTCTTCTACAGCCTGGACGGAAAAACATGGACGCCGTTGGGTGATCCGATGAAAATGCCTTATACCATACCCCATTTCATGGGCTATCGGTATGCACTTTTCAATTACGCTACGCAGGAAGCAGGAGGGTTCGCGGATTTCGACTATTTCAGGATAAAAGAAGGGGCTTCAGAACAGATAACCAACGGAAAATGAAAAGTATTATATTGGCAGCCATCCTTGCAGGCTTGTTTTTCTCTCTGCCGCTTAGCGGACAGCAGTCACCTTCGCCGGAAAGCGGGAAGAGGGTATTTACCTACACCAATCCGATTACCAGAGATACAGCCATTTCAATGCGGGATCACTTCATCATCAAAGTGGATAAGAAGTGGTATTGTGTCGGGACTTCAAATCCTGTCTGGACAGGCCCTAATCCGGGGGTAAGATTGTTGGAATCAGATGATCTGATTCACTGGAAACAACATTCCTGGCTGATAGATGCCGGGAAACTGCCGGCTGACTGCCCTTACAACGGACGTTTCTGGGCGCCTGAAATTCATTTTATCAAGAACAAGTACTGGATGACAGTGAACAGCGGTAAAGTAACGGCGGAGGACCCTAAAGGGATGAAAACACATAGCGTGTGGCTCTTTTCGGCGGATGAAGTTACCGGACCATATCAACTGGTCAACGGCCCCCTTACCCCGCAGTATAATAACGACGCGACTCTCTTTGAGGACGAAGACGGGCAGACCTACTTTTACTGCAGCGGAAACGGTTTGTTTCAGGCCAAAATCGACCTTCCGTCGGGAAAACTTACGACACCCATTACGAAGTTTCTGGATAAGAAACAGCCCGGTTATCCTGAATGGATGATCGGAGGCATTGAAGGCCCGTTTGTAATAAAAAGAGACGGAGTGTATTTTATGTTCTTTTCCACCTGGACCAGGGGATATGAGGTGGGTCTTCTGAAATCTGATTCTCCGCTGGGGCCTTGGGAGCTTGTTTCCAGAGAGCCGATTTTCGGGACAAGGAAAAAGAACTACCGGCCTGAACTTGCCAAGGGCGGAGGATATGCTCACCTGCAGTTCAGCGATACAGAAGATCCCTATCAGGAAACAGGCCACAATGCATTGTTCACAGGTCCGGACGGCCAGCTGTGGAGTTCCTGTCATTATTTTATGTATGAAAAACGCCCCTATCCCTACAGTCAGACGTTCGAGGACTGGGAGCTGACCCCGCAGCTGGGGTTTGAGCCGGTGTATTATTCAAACGGCCGTTTTTACATCAAAGGGCCGACATGGACTGAACAGAGAGTAGACTATTGAAAAAGTGAGCGGCGCTAAAGCGTGGATGGATTAAGATTTTCAGAAATACCAGGCGGCCCGCAGAAATTTAAAACAGGCTTTTGAAACAACAGATATTGTCACTATAAACCTTAAAAGAGTATGATGCGTTTGATTTTACTTATTAGCTTATCCGTGCTTACGGTATTCCGGTTGGCGGCACAGAAGATTGAAAAAGAGGGCCCTCCGGGTTTTGATCAGGTAAAGGCCGGTATTTCCAACGGCAAACTGGATACCATACGTTATCAGTCTTCTACTGTAGGGACAGTGCGAAAAGCCCTGGTTTATACGCCGCCCGGCTTTAATAAAAAGAATAAATACCCGGTTTTGTACCTTTTACATGGCATCGGAGGGGATGAAAAAGAATGGCTCAACGGCGGAAAACCACAGGTGATTCTTGACAACCTGTATGCTGAAGGAAAACTGAAGCCGATGATCGTGGTGATGCCTAACGGCAGAGCCATGAAAGACGACCGTGCCACCGGGAATATCATGGCACCAGATAAAGTTCAGGCTTTTGCCACCTTTGAGCAGGACCTGCTGAAGGACCTGATTCCTTATGTTGAAAAGAATTATCCGGCCCTGACCGACCGGGAAAACCGCGCCATTGCAGGGCTTTCGATGGGTGGGGGACAATCGCTGAACTTCGGCCTCGGAAACCTGGATACATTTGCCTGGGTGGGAGGTTTCTCCTCTGCCCCGAATACCAAAAGACCCGAAGAACTGGTGCCTGATCCGGATGAAGCCCGCAAAAAGCTGAAATTGCTCTGGATATCCTGCGGCGATAATGATGGCCTTCTGCCTTTCAGCAAAAGAACCCACGAGTATCTTTACATGAAAGATGTGCCGCATATCTATTATCTTGAACCGGGGGTACATGATTTTAAGGTATGGAAGAATGGCCTGTATATGTTCTCGCAGTTTCTCTTCAAACCGGTGGATACTTCCTCTTTTTCAAAATATACCCTGCTTGGATCCCCTGCTGCCACCAATGTGCGTAACGCCAAATATCCTCAGATCTTACCCGATAACAGAGTGGTGCTCAGAGTGAAAGCTCCCGAGGCCGCAGATGTGAAGGTTGACCTGGGAAAAAAATACCAGATGGTAAAGGATACCAGCGGTTTCTGGACCGTCACAACCGATTCGCTGGGGAGAGGGTTTCATTATTATTCCCTGCTTATTGACGGAGTGCCGGTGGCTGATCCGGCCAGTGAGACATTCTTCGGGATGGGTCGTATGGCCAGCGGTATAGAAATACCCTATAAGCAAGGGGATTTTTATGCACTCAAAGATGTGCCTCACGGAGATATCCGGATAAAAAAATATTTCTCCAAAGGCTCCAATGCCTGGCGCGAAATGTATGTGTATACTCCACCCGGGTATGACCAGTCAACGTCCTCCTATCCTGTATTGTACCTGCTTCACGGAGGAGGAGAAGATCAGCGGGGCTGGGCCACTCAGGGTAAAACGGACCTGATTCTGGATAACCTCATCGCAGAAGGCAAGGCGAAGCCCATGATTGTGGCGATGCTGGATGGTAACGGAATTAATACAGGTGGGATAGCCGGTTTTAGTGAAAACGTGCTGAGAATGTTTGAAAATGAACTTAAGTCAGGCGCTATCCCCTTTGTGGAGAGTAACTTCAGAACAGAGAAAGAGGCGTCGGGCAGAGCTCTTGCCGGACTTTCCATGGGCGGGCTGCAGACCTTGTATGCCGGGGTGAAGAACAGCAACATGTTTTCATCCCTGGGGGTGTTCAGCTCCGGATGGTTTGCCAACAATCCGAAACTGTCGGACCCGCAATATGAATTCATGAAAAACAATGCTGCCGCTATCAATAGTAATGTAAAGCATTTGTGGATATCGATGGGTGGTAAAGAAGACATCGCCTTTGAAAACTGCAGGATCATGAGAGGAAGGTTTGATGAGATGGGGATAAAGTATAGCTACAGTGAATATGCCGGAGGACATACCTGGCCCGTATGGCGTCATGATCTGTTCGAATTTGCCCAGTTGCTATTTAAATAAGTTGTGTTTCGGCAGAATCAGGATCTGAGATACCAGGGATGTTTAGTGATCTTTCTTTTTTGACAGACAATGAATAGAAAAATGAAGAAAAATTTTGTTGTGATCCTGCTGGTCTTGCTGGCCGGCAGTTCAGTGGCACAGACCCGTGTAACTCTTAATACCGATCTGACAGGAAGCAAAATCAACAAACATATTTACGGGCATTTTGCCGAACACCTCGGGAGGTGTATTTACGGAGGCATCTATGTTGGTGAAAAAAATAATGCTGTACCGAATACGGCCGGTGTACGTAATGATGTGATTGAAGCCCTGAAAGCGCTGAAGGTGCCTAATCTCAGATGGCCCGGCGGATGCTTCGCGGATACCTACCAGTGGAAAGACGGCATCGGTCCCAAAGAGAAACGTCCGAAGATGGTCAATGTCTGGTGGGGTGGGGTGACTGAAGACAACAGCTTTGGTACCCATGATTTCCTTGATCTCTGTGAGCGCATCGGTGCAGAACCTTACCTGGCAGGCAATGTAGGTAGCGGAACGGTAAAGGATCTTACCGACTGGGTGGCTTACGTTAACCACCCCGGTGGCAGTCCTATGGCAGAAATGCGAAAACAGAATGGCAGAGAGAAGCCCTGGAATGTAAAGCTATGGGGCGTCGGAAATGAAGCCTGGGGATGCGGAGGCAATATGACTGCGGCCTATTATGCCAATATCTATCGCCAGTATGCCACTTTTATGAACGACTGGAGCGATGATGCCAGGTTATACAGGATCGCTTCAGGCGCTACTGACGGAGATTATGAATGGACTGAAACCCTCATGAAAAATATCCCCGTTTCATTGCTTTCGGGAGTAGCATTGCATCACTATTCGGTGCTGAGCTGGCAGGATAAAGGGCCTTCTGTCAATTTTACCGAAGCGCAGTATTTCAAAACCATGGCGGAGGCCTGGAAGATGGATGAGTTTATCAAAGGGCACAGCACCATCATGGACAAATACGATCCTGAAAAGAAAGTGGCGCTCATTGTGGATGAATGGGGAGGATGGTACAATGTAGAGCCTGGCACAAACCCGGGGTTTCTTTATCAGCAGAATACCATGCGTGATGCCATGATTGCCGGCCTTACCCTTAATATTTTTAACAACCATGCTGACAGGGTCAGAGGAGCCAACCTGGCTCAGATCGTGAATGTGCTGCAGGCTGTTATCCTTACGCAGGAAGAGAAAATGTTGCTGACGCCGACCTATTATGTAATGAAGATGTATAATGTTCACCAGGATGCCATGCTGATCCCGTTACAGATCGAGTCGCCGGATTATGTTTACCAGGGGAAAAAGCTTACGGCCGTATCCGCTTCCGCTTCAAAGGATGATAAAGGCAGGGTGAATATCTCTCTGACCAACATTGATTACAGCAAACCTCATGAGGTCGTTATCCGTTTGCGGGGAGAGGATTTCAGCAAAGTGTCCGGGCAGATACTCGCCGCCGGGAAAATCAGTGATCATAATACTTTTGAACAACCTGAAAAAGTGAAAATCAATGAATTCAGGGACGTGAAACTGGAAAAAGGGACATTGAAGCTGACTGTGCCGGCTTATGCCGTAGTGGTGCTGAATGTAAGCCTGTAAGGAAGCGTGGGGGAGATTTTTATCATAAATACTATAAATCTGATGATTTTCAGCGAGGTAATATTATTTAAATTTTTTTAATAACAAGGTTGAAACTATCTTCGTGGAAAATCATCTGATTTCCAGAAATTCGACTGGATTTTTATTAAAAAAACATACTCATCCTGAATTCCCGCCCATGCTCAGATATAATCACTCAGCCCGGATACTTGTCGCGCTTGACTGCATCGTATTTGGTTTTGATGGGGAATCATTGAAGCTTTTGCTGATCAAAAGAAATTTCGAGCCGGAAAAGGGGAAATGGTCTCTGATGGGGGGCTTTCTGGAAGCTGAGGAGGATCTTGAAGTAGCAGCTAACCGTATTTTGTATGATCTCACAGGCTTAAAGGATATTTTTTTTGAAGAGATCAGGACGTTCGGGAGAGTGGGAAGAGATCCGGTGGAAAGGACCATCTCCATTTGTTTTTTTGCGCTGATCAATATTCATGATCATGATCAGGATGCTGCCAAGGCTCAGAATGCCTACTGGATAAATCTTAAAGACCGGCCTCATCTGATTTTTGACCATAGTCACATGGTGGAGACAGCACTTGAACAGTTACGGTATAAAGCCGCTCTGCACCCGATAGGGTTTGAGTTATTGCCGGAGAAATTCACCATACCGGAATTGCAGAGGTTGTATGAAGCGATTTATGATACACCACTCGACCGCAGGAATTTCAGCCGTAAGATACTGTCTACGGATCTGCTGATTGACACTGGTGAAAAGAATCAGAAATCCGCTACTAAAAAGGCTATTTTGTATCGACTTGACAAAGAAAAGTATCAGAGTCAGTTCAATGCTTTTCATTACTTTATTCCCGATTCTATGAGATGAGGACGTCGGTTGACCGGAGAAAACAATAAATTTATTCCGTAGTTAACGGTTATACCGTGGATAAAATAGTAAAGCTGAGCGGTGCATCTGAGCCGTTAAACTTTTTAGTTATTCAGGTTTCTCCCTGTGTTGTGTCTAAGGTATGGGATCCTTACTAATACTGCTATATTTGTGATTATTTTCTCAAGGAAACAATATTGGAGGTGATAATCTTTCTGATCTCTCGGTATCGGGACTTGTAGTTTAAGAGGTCATTTCCAAAATCTTTCATTCAAATGCCGGATCCAAAACTTCTCTTCAATTGACATACTTCCGGTGGCGTGGAATCTGCAATCAAATTTCTGGCGGTCCGGGACTAAATTGTAAATCCCGTTAAGGCAGTCTTTGCCGGGCATGAGGGGCCACTTTGATCAAAATGGCCCCTGTTTAGAACAAGACAATTTAATATATTGACAATGAAGTGGTAAGTCAAAATGTAAATCTTATCCGACACCAGTGTTAATGGAGCATAAGCCTGTTTTTCTGCTTTACACTCATCATTCAGAAGTTAAAGCTCATTCAATTTCCTTTGTTTTCTAAACTGCAAAACAGAACCGGCAACAAACAAAATGAAAAATATCAAAAGTGTTTTCGCAATCAAAGGATCTTCTGGCCCGCTTGCCAGAGGATGACCGGCGGGAAGCCGGGTTAAGGTTTCATTTGCGGTCGGGATCATAGACAAAAGAAAACTAAATGTCAGGGAAAAAGTCTCAATATATCTTGCTTTGTTGTTTCCCGGCTTCTTAGCAAAAAGAAAATAAGCTACAGCTATTAGTATTACGATTAGCAACGCCAGAATATGTCCGGGATTTACGCCTTTTACACTGGATAAACCCAAAGCCGTCAACGAAGTGATGAGTGTGAAATAAAAATAAACTTTTCCTGTCTTTTTGCCTAAATCTATTTTCCCGTCTTTGATAAAGCCATATGCTGCGGCAAATATGGCAACGATACCAATAATCGTATGAAAAATCCCCAAAGCTGATAATCCCATAATTTTAGATTTTAAATGTTATTTAATAACACAAAATTTGGAATTCAGAACGACTATACTTTTGCAAATCCGTCCAGTAAATTGGGAATTTGGTTCAAAAGAGAACCGTTAAGTAATGCTTAGTTTTTTGCGGATCGATAACCGGTGGGAGAAGCCCCGAATTTATCGTGAAAACTTTTGGTAAAGCCCGCCAGGTCATTAAAACCACAATCAAAAGCAATATCAGAGACTCTTTCATCTGATGCCAGCAGTAACTCTGCGGCTCTCTCCAGTCTCTTTGTTTTGAGGTAACTGGCGGGAGTATCATTGTAATTTTTTTTGAATTCCCGCTTGAAGGAAGAAAGGCTCAGGTTCGTTTTTGAAGCCAGTTCATCTATATTGATTGGTGAAAAAATGTTAGACTCTATAATTTGCTTAAAGGTAAATTTTGCGGGCGAAAACAGTTGGGACAGAATGACCTGAACAATTGCTGCTTCCTGTGTTTGTGATAATAAAAGAATGATTTCTTTTAGTTTTAGCACTAAAATCTCCTCACTTACCAAAGAAGGGTTTTCAAAATAGAAAAGCAATCCTTCAATGTATTTCTGAATCAGAAAATCGTTGTTGATAGTACTTGCAAATTGATTGGAAACGGCATTGCCCGCCTGTACAATTTTAGGAAGTTCACGGTCATAAATTTTCTTCAGAATTTCCGGATGGAATGTAACAATTACCACTTCTCCATTTGCTTTGTTTTCTGTGGCATGCACTTGTTTGCCAGATTCGATGCAATTCAGTAATAAGGAATGATGCGTCGGTATTTTGGTTTCATTATCTTCATGGCGATACTGCATTTCTCCATTCAGCACATAGAGAAAGCAGGCACGCTCTTCTACCGGGAAATCGTACCGGAAAGGAGGCTCAATGACCATCTTTTGAAGAAACGACCTGCCATATAAATCAAATTTCTTATAATCGGTAACCATCTTTTCTTAGGTATAAATGTTCTTTGCTTCATGAAATTCAACCATTAATCTCATTCAACATTTGCCCAAATATAGGCAAATGCTAAATGAGATTTTCTGTCAGAAATTATGAAAAAGACAATTATTCTGAAAGAAGCGTGGCTTCAGAAGAAACAGGGATGCTTAGTACTTTTGAAATCAAACAGTTTTTTTCTGCTGATTTGGTAATGGCTTCAAAGCCCGCTGCATTAATTCCTTCTATTTTTCCGGTAATGACCAAATGGATATTTGTGATCCCCGAATTATCCATATTCACAATGGCTTCAGTATCCAGATAAGTGGATGTCAATCCTTTCTCTGTCAACCCCAAACTAACAGCCATTGTAAAGCATCCTGCGTGTGCTGCGGCTAATAATTCTTCCGGATTTGTCCCTTTCTCATCCCCTGTAAAACGGGTTCTGAAACTGTAGTTGGTTTGGTTTAAAATTTCGCTTTGGGTGGTTAAGTTGCCTTTGCCTTCTTTTACAGTACCTTCCCAATGTGCTTTCGCTGTACGTTTCATTTTTTTATGATTTTAAGTTTTTTGTCATTATTAACAATGCAAAATTCCGAAACACCTAGCTGAAACACTTTGTGAATCGGTTCAAAGATTTGGAGAATTGGTTCAGTTAACCATTTAAACGGTAGGATGAAATTTTATCTGGCAAGTATATGGAGTAAGGTAAAATCGCAGAATGAAAGTATTGATCCATTAAATGAGTATAAAACTGACCTCAAAACAGCATAATCGACGTTGGAGCTGATAATTCCGGCAGTAGTTCACAGCCGGCTTTTATTGTTCTTTACGTCTGATATGCTATAAATAATAAGTATCCCGCTCATTCTTAGCAGCTGTATAGCCTCTGTTTATAATTATACAAACACGTAGCAGAACCAGATCTGCCTTACTTTGTGTGAAAGCTGCTATGCCACGTTTTGGCTCTTCAACTGCTGTTATGTTACCCGATTGCAATCATCTGCTACCACCTGCAGGATGTGCTTCCGGAATTTATATTATTGTCAATACCGGTTTTTTGAGTCCGGGCCGGCTATCCATCAGAAGTTTCTGATTTTTCAATAGCTTGTTTACCTAAGACCATTGGAAGGCGGACTGGCAATAAGTACAAACCTGTCTTGCTAAAATCAAGGGCTGAAGAAAGTAGTTCAATCATGTTACTTCCAGCAGCCGCTTGAGTGCTGTCTTTTCTTTGGGACTGAAGTTTCCGAATTCTCCTGTTTCTGCAGACCCAATGCGTCGGAGGGAAAGAGAGAAGAATGAAGTGATTGTCAAAAAAATACCTTTTCATTTCAGAGGATCCGGAAAATATGCTTAACTTTCGGAAGAAGTCGCCCCGGAGATCAGAAATGACGGATATTCCAACCTTAAAATCCTCTTTCCGGGCGGAAGACATACTTTCAGTTTCCCCAATCAATTTCCTGCAGGAAGATTCAGAATACGAAAAGGGAAGTTTACTGGAAATAAATGTGTCATTGAAACACGATTATGGCAAACAATTTTTATACGCTGGGTATAGATTTCGGTACGGATTCGGTGAGGGCTGTGCTGGTCAGTACAGAAGACGGTGCAAGTCTTTCTTCTCATGTGCATGAATACACACGCTGGAAAGCGGGCTTGTATTGTAATACGGCAGTATCCATGTTCAGGCAGCATCCGCTGGATTATCTGGAGGGCATCGAAAAAGTTATTACGGCCTGTCTTGCAGATGTTAGTGAGGATGTCAGAGCGAACGTCAGGGGGATATCCGTCGATACCACGGGCTCCACACCTGTAGCGGTGGATGAATACGGAACGCCCCTGGCATTGCTGGATGCGTTTTCAGAGAATCCCAACGGAATGTTCATTCTCTGGAAGGATCATACGGCTAAATCAGAAGCGGAAGAGATCAACACGCTGGCACATTCGTGGCCAACAGATTATACAAAGTATTCCGGCGGGATTTATTCTGCCGAGTGGTTCTGGGCGAAGATACTGCATGTGCTGAGGGCAGATGAACAGGTCAGAGCCAGTGCTTTTTCATGGGTAGAACATTGCGACTGGATTTCAGCGGTATTGACGGGAAACACAGATCCCGGGACCATGAAGCGGTCGCGTTGTGCGGCAGGCCATAAGGCCATGTGGCACGAGTCATTCGACGGCTTGCCCTCTGAAGAATTCCTGGTGAATCTGGATCCGCTCCTTGAAGGATTAAGGGAAAGACTTTTTCGTGAGACCTACACCTCTGATCAGGCGATGGGGGTTATTTCTGCCGAATGGGCTGAAAAACTGGGACTTCCCGGCAATGTGGTAGTAGGAGTGGGCGCTTTTGACTGCCACATGGGTGCTGTCGGCGCTGAGATCGAACCTTATGATTTTGTCAGGGTGATGGGTACTTCGACCTGTGACATGCTGATTGCTCCTAATGAAGAGATCGGACACTTGCTTATCAAAGGCATCTGCGGACAGGTAGACGGCTCCATTGTGCCGGGTATGCTGGGGATGGAAGCCGGACAATCCGCCTATGGAGATTATTATGCCTGGTTTCAGCGGATCATCACAGAACCCGTAGAGAGTATCCTAGGAAAGGAAGCTGCTGAAACACTCGCCAGCAAACTCATTCCTTACCTTGCAGAGCAGGCATCTTTGCTTCCCGTGACAGAAAATGACCCGGTGGCAACCGACTGGATCAACGGACGCCGGACGCCCGATGCCCATCATGGTTTGAAGGCAGCTTTTTCAGGGCTTCATCTGGGAACGGATGCCATAAGACTATTTAAAATGATCGTAGAAGCCACCGCATTCGGATCTAAAGCCATTGTGGACCGTTTTGTGGAAGAAGGGGTGCCGATCCGGCAGGTTATTGCCATCGGAGGTGTGGCCCGGAAATCCCCGTTTGTGATGCAGACACTTGCTGATGTGCTGGATATGCCCATTAAGGTGGCGGCGGCCGAACAGGCCTGCGCACTGGGCGCGGCCATGAATGCCGCTGTGGCTTCCGGGGTGTATCCCGCTGTGGCTACCGCTCAAAAAGCGATGGGTTCAGGTTTTGATGCGTTTTATGAACCCCGCGGGGGCTACTCTGAAGTATATAGAAAACTTTATAATAAATACAGAAAACTCGGGAATTTTACAGCAATACAATGACGGATTTAAAGCGATTTGAAGTCTGGTTTGTTACCGGAAGCCAACATTTGTACGGAGAAGAAACGCTTCTGCGGGTAGATGAGCATTCAAAAATAATAGCAGAGGCACTGAACAGTTCACCTGCAGTGCCTGTCAGGGTGATTTTTAAACCGGTAGTCAAAACTCCGGATGAAATACTGACCATTTGCCGGGAGGCCAACATGGCTCCCGAGTGTATCGGGATTATCACCTGGATGCATACTTTTTCACCGGCAAAAATGTGGATCCGTGGATTGAATGCCCTTCAGATTCCTTTGCTGCATCTCCATACACAGTTTAACAGAGATATCCCCTTTGATGAGATTGACATGGACTTCATGAACCTCAATCAGTCCGCCCACGGCGACAGAGAGTTCGGGCATTTGTTGTCCAGAATGCGGTTCGGGCGGAAGGTGGTCGTAGGACACTGGCAGTCGGATCAGGTTCAGCATAAAATCGGGCTCTGGACCAGGGTGGTGGCAGGGGTGTATACCATGAGGACCATGAAAGTGGTGCGTTTCGGAGATAATATGCGGCAGGTGGCTGTTACGGAAGGAGATAAAGTGGCGGCTGAACAGAAGTTCGGATTTTCTGTTAATACCCATGCGGTGGGAGACCTGGTAAAGGTGATCGGAAGTATATCTGATGCCGAAATTGCCGGATTGATCGAAGAATACGAGAATACATATCAGATGATGCCCGCTTTGTCTGCCGGCGGAGCCATGCGGAGCTCGCTGACAGAAGCTGCCCGTATTGAGCTGGGGCTGAAGGCGTTTCTGGAAGACGGGGGATATGCCGCCTATACCAATACTTTTGAAGACCTTTACGGTATGCGGCAGCTGCCGGGAATAGGATCACAGCGGATGATGGCAGCCGGATACGGTTACGGCGGAGAAGGCGACTGGAAAACGTCGGCCATGGTACATGTTATGAAAACAATGGCTGCCGGCTTAAAGGGGGGCAACTCTTTTATGGAAGACTATACCTATCATTTTGATCCCGCAAATCCATTGGTGTTGGGGTCGCATATGCTGGAAATCTGTCCCAGCATTGCCGGCGGATCGGTTAGCTGTGAAGTCCACCCCCTGGGTATTGGCGGCAAGGAAGACCCCGTAAGGCTGGTGTTCAATGCGGCTTCCGGCCCGGCCATTAATGTTTCGCTGGTAGATATGGGTAACCGCTTCAGGCTGATCGTCAACGAGGTGGATGCGGTAGAAGTTAAAGAACAGTTTCCGAAACTGCCCACGGCAAGGGCCCTATGGAAACCCCGCCCCGACATGGAGACCGGTCTGCAGGCCTGGATACTGGCCGGAGGTGCGCACCATACCGTGTACAGTCAGAACCTGACTACCGAATTCATGGAAGACCTCGCGGATATCCTGGATATTGAGCTGGTAATTATTGATCGCCATACCACCATCAGAAACCTGAAGAATGAACTCAGGTTCGGAGATGTGGCTTTCAGATAAACCCTAGTACATCACCGATGGAAAATGAGCGTAAGACCCGGATCGTCAAGGCAGTAAAGCGTATTGCGCTTGTGGCGCATGATCATAAAAAAGACGACCTGATTGATTGGGCGGTCAGTCACAGAGAGACGCTGGTCAGCCATGAACTGTTTGCCACCGGCACTACCGGGCGATTGCTGGAAGAGGCTCTTCGCACACCGGTAACCCGCTTACTCAGCGGGCCATTGGGAGGCGACCAGCAGATAGGCGCTATGATCGCCGAGCAAAAAATAGACATTCTCCTTTTCTTCTGGGATCCTATGGAAGCGCAGCCTCATGATCCGGATATCAAGGCCCTGTTGCGCATCGGCGTGGTATGGAATATCCCTATGGCCTGTGACCAGGCTACGGCGGACTATATACTCGGGTCAGGGCTTATGCAACGTGAATATGAAATAACACTACCGGATTATACCAGCTATTCAGGAAGAAAGCTGCGGTAAGTTCCTCCGTTAAACAGAGTTGAGATATGTATAAAACATTGAAAGAAGAGTGCTACGAGGCGAATATGCAGCTCCCCGGGTTAGGCCTCGTGTTGTTTACTTTTGGTAATGTGAGCGCTGCAGACCGGCAAAAAGGTGTCTTTGCCATTAAGCCAAGCGGAGTGCCTTATACCTTGCTCAAGCCGGAAGATATAGTTATTATGGATTTTGATGCCAGGGTGGTGGAGGGGACTCTCAGGCCATCGTCTGACACCAAGACCCATGCCCTGCTTTATAAAAAATGGGAGGACATCGGGGGAATTACCCACACCCACAGTACCTATGCTGTAGCCTGGGCCCAGGCCGGACGCGATATACCGGTTTTCGGAACCACGCATGCGGACCATACCCATCAGGCCATACCCTGCGCTCCGGTGCTTACGGATGAAATGATCCTGGGGGATTACGAATTCGAAACCGGTAATCAGATACTGGAGGTTTTCCAAAGCCGGGGGCTTTCTCACAACGAGGTAGAGATGGTGCTTTTGCAGAATCACGGTCCTTTTACCTGGGGAAAAGATGCAGCGAAATCGGTGTACAATGCCGCTGTCCTGGAAGAAGTTGCGCGTATGGCATTGCTTACTTTACAGGTTAATCCCGGTACCCCACCCATTAAAGACACCCTCAGGATGAAGCATTATGAGCGTAAACATGGCAAAGATGCCTATTACGGACAAGGCTGCTGATCCCGGATACAATCAAACAAAATTTAAACGAATACGGAAATGAAATTTTTTATCGATACGGCCAATCTGGCTGAAATCAAAGAAGCAAATGACCTGGGCGTACTGGATGGTGTTACCACTAATCCGTCGCTTATGGCTAAAGAAGGTATTTCAGGACAGGAAAATATTCTGAATCATTATAAGGCCATTTGTGCCATTGTAGACGGTCCGATTTCAGCGGAGGTTATTGCCACAGATTATGACGGAATCGTCAGAGAAGGACTGGCGCTGGCTTCGCTTCATCCGAACATCGTGGTTAAAGTGCCGATGATCAAAGATGGCATAAAAGCCATAAAGTATTTCTCCTCAGAAAATATCCGGACCAACTGTACCCTGGTTTTTTCGGCGGGACAGGCGCTTCTGGCGGCCAAGGCAGGAGCTACCTATGTATCGCCGTTTATCGGAAGGCTGGACGATGTTTCTACCGACGGACTGGAGCTTATCAGGCAGATCCGTCTCATCTATGATAACTACGGGTATCAGACCCAGATTCTGGCGGCATCAGTGAGGCATGTCATACATGTTATCAAATGTGCAGAAATCGGATCTGATGTGATGACCGGGCCGCTGAGTGCAATCACCGCTTTACTGAAGCATCCTCTCACGGATTCCGGTCTTGAAAAATTCCTGGCCGACTACAAAAAAGTGAACGGCTGACAAAATCAGACGGGCTGTATCTGTCGGCCCGTCTCCTTTTACTTACCGGCCCTTCACCGAAAAAACACTCCAACGGGTTGAATATCTGGTATTAAATCATAACCTTTGGAAAAGCGTACCTTTATTCTGAGTGGAAAGAACCTCCGGCGATGAGTATGGGGCTGTCTGAACTTCTTAACCTTATACCTTAAAATTAAAATGAAACTCGGACTTGAAACCGTCGACTATGGAATTTTCCTTATCTATTTTATCATTGTGGCCTCTTATGGATACTGGGTTTACCGCAATAAAGGCAGCAAATCGGCAGACAGCAAGGATTTCTTTCTGGCAGAGGGGTCACTGACCTGGTGGGCCATCGGCGCATCTATTATCGCCTCCAATATTTCTGCCGAACAGTTCATCGGGATGAGTGGCCAGGCCTTCCAGCTGGGTATTGCCATTTCTGTGTATGAGCTGCTCGGGGGAGTTTCGCTGCTGATCGTGGCGGTCTATTTTCTGCCCATGTACCTCAACAACAAGATATACACGATGCCGCAGTTTCTTTCCAAGCGGTATAATGAGCGACTGGCCACGATTATGGCTGTATTCTGGCTTTTTCTGTATATTTTCGTCAACCTTACCTCCATTATTTACCTGGGAGGGCTCAGTCTTGAAAAAATGACCGGTTTCAGCTTTATGAGCTGCGCGATTTTTCTTACGGTTTTTGCCGTTATTATCACCCTGGGCGGCATGAAGGTGATAGGATATACCGATGTGATCCAGGTCGTTTGCCTTATTTTCGGCGGACTGGCCACTACTTACCTGGCATTGGAGCTGCTTTCTGACAAAGTGGGTTCCGGAGTTGGTTTCATGGAGGGGTTTTCACTCATCGCCGACAAAGCCGACAGTCATCTGCATATGATCTTTGAAAAAGGAGAATATGAAGTGCATGACGGTAAAGGAGGTTTCATTGATGCCTACAACCAGCTTCCCGGTATTATGATGTTTATTATCGGCGGGCAATGGGTCAACAACCTCAACTATTTTGGTTGTAATCAGTACATGACCCAGAGGGCGCTGGGGGCGGATATCAGAACCGCCCGTAAAGGCGTACTTTTTGCCGCTTTTCTGAAAATGATGATGCCCTTTATTGTGGTTTTACCGGGTCTGGCGGCGTATGTCCTTTTTCAGGAGAATGCAGATCAGGCGATTGTAAACGGAATTACAAGCAATGGCATCGTGAAACCGGACAATGCCTATCCGGTATTGCTCAACCTTTTGCCTGCAGGTTTGAAGGGACTTGCTTTTGCTGCGCTTACAGCGGCTATTGTTGCCTCGCTGGCAGGAAAGGCAAACAGTATTTCCACCATCTATGTACTCGATATTCATAAGAAATTCTTTAATAAAAATCTTTCGGAAAAACAGACGGTATGGACGGGCAGAGTGGCCATTGTGGTGGCATTCATTATTGCGTTGGTGGTGAGTCCCCTGCTGGCCAATTTCGGACAGGCTTTTGAATACATCCAGGTTTACACGGGTTATATTTCTCCGGGTATCCTGAGCATATTCCTTCTTGGATTTTTCTGGAAGAAAGCTACAGCCAACGGGGCTTTGGCTGCTGCGGTACTCAGCGTGGTATTATCCGCCATCATCGCGAATCTTTATCCCGATTTCCCATTCCTCAACCGCATGGGCGTGGTGTTCTGGATCTGTTCTCTGGTGCATGTAGGCATCAGTCTGCTGCAGGCCGGAGGAAAAGACCAGGAGAATGCCTTTGAAGTGCGCAGAGAGTGGTTCAGGGTAGACAGAACTTTTGCCATCGGAGCTTTGGTGGTCTGTCTTATTTTTACCCTCATTTATACCGTATTCTGGTGAAAAACCGGTATATATTTTTTAGGCAACGATATACTAGCATGTACCAAGATAAAAAATAGAAAAGCCAGCGTTTCGAGAACTCAGATACATACTTCATAAAAACGTTATTACAATTTGAAACGCTGGCTAAATACAAAACAAAAAAACTTTTAAATAAGTTAACTAATCCACTACCTCTTCTAACAAATCTTCAATTTCTGTAACATATGGCCCCGGCTTCCCATCTATAACCTCCAAACAATTATATGCCAAATCGTGTTTAGTTGGATTATAGCCGTCGTCTTTCCCAAATTGGAAATAACCCGATTTGTCTGTATATGTTAGTTTCTGAATAACTAATGTTTCATTAATCCCGATTCTATGGACTTTTTGACCTACTTTGAATTTGTGCATCTTATTGTTGATTTAAATTGTTTATTAAAATTACCGATTTAAAAAGTATGCACCAAAGGAAATTTGGGAACTTATCAACATATTGTGCAGGAGCATTTATAGAGGCGTTAGTAGATAAACGTCAGTCATTTTAGGCACTATTTTTGCAACTCATTTGTTTTTCTATTATAAAGTAAATTTGCATTTTTTAGGAAAAGCATGAAAATTTATCAACATTTTTCGAAAATTTTAGTTATTATAAATCAATCAATCAAATATAAGTATATATATTGCAAACAAGTTCGCTGGGTAGTGCAATAAAATATTAGCAAAATCCAATTCTACATGAAAAACTTTTCCGGCATTATTGCCGTACATATAAAACTTAACTTTAAATTCCCCACTTTTCCTTAAACTTGCCTCAGTATGTTGAGGATCGGTTTTTTGGTTATATAAATATAACATTAAACAGTTAATGCAAAGATACAAATTAATACAGGTATGGAAAATTCAATCAAACATCTAGGGAGTGTCAATCGACCGATCCCCCAAAAGCTCAAAGATGCGTTGGCTGTAAAAGCCGACAGGCAAAAAAAATTCCAATCAGGCGAGCTGAAGTTTATTCCAAAAAATGACAATTAATACTTCTGATACGTATAGTTTTACAGAAGGTGTTTTGGAAGATTCTAATAGCAAAGTTTCGTTTACCTTTGATACCAAGAGTGGTAGTAAGCATAATGTCGAATTTACTAGTTTATCTGATTCATTCCCTTTTGAAGTATATTCTATAGGATTATATAGTGACCCCGAAAAGCCAAAATTTGATGTAAAAGTAATGGCAACGGTAGGTGAGATATTTACTCAATTTCTTATCGGGAAAAACAGGGTGTTATGGTACATTTGCGATGACGGAGACAAGAGGGGGTATAAAAGAGATTTGTGTTTTAAAAACGCCTTTATTGCCTTAAATAATAATTCTCTGTTTCGGTGTATAACTTGGGATTATAGGGACGCAGTTAACGGCGATACGTTTTTCGGCATGATGTTTAATAAAAATGACACTAATGCACGTATTTACGAGGCTTATATTAAAGAAAATTTCATAGACTAATCTCATGGAAGAAAATATAAAACAAACTAACAAAAAAGGACTTTCCGACGAGGATTTAATCAAAAAATATGAGTCGGGAAAGATTGAGTTTGTGAAGCTTTTAAAGAAGGTAATTTTAAAGCAAACGACTCAAGTTCACCACACTCATAAATAGAATTTATACTATTGGGTTTGCTAATAACAAAAAAAATTCAAGTGAGTACGCATTTAAAAACGAAGTCTAATCAAAATTTAAGTTTGGCGAATAGAATAATCGAAAACAATGACGATTCGCTATCAGCTTCGGTACATTGCAGCTATTATGCTTGTTTTCAATTTATGGCACATATTCTTAGATCACATTTCATGAGATCAGAGAAAGATATTAAATCTCAAGGTTCCGGCAACAATGAGGGTGGTTCGCATAACATCCTGATTAACGAAATTCGGGAACAATTGGATATCGTGAACCCCGCAATCGGAAGAAGGTTTAACAATGATATTCAACAATTAAAAGGGATGCGAATTAGAGCCGACTATAGAAATTACGAAATCAAATTGGAAGAGGCTCAAATGGCTCTTTCTTATTCCAAAAATCTTTTAACTGTACTTAAACAAAACTTTAATATATGACTTCTGTAGATTTTATAATAAATCAGCTAAAAAACTTAATCAGCTTGTATCCTCAACTAAGTGTAAAATATGAATATGACGAGGTAGGCAGTTGTCATTATGTTGAAGTGTTACCGGCTGAAGATTATTATTCGAACACTTCTTACATAGAATTCGAAAGGCAACTAGAAAAAAATTTCTGCAATTATTTTACTGGTGAAGTCGTTTGTTTTTTGACAGAGGGGGATTTATTTAAAATTAGCAATGTTGATTTCGAGATGTCAGGGATTCTATACAGAAAAGAAATTGATTCCAACATCACCATTAATTTAGAGGGGCTTAGTTTGATTTATCCTGGTTGGTTTAATTCAAAGCCGAATTTTGGATTGGCCAATTATAACACTTTAGGCCTTTATAAAACATTGAGTCAGAAAATTCCAACAAAAGGTAGTAGCGTGACATATTCTGACGATATGCCAGAACTACTAAAAGCAGCATAGTATGAAAAATGCAAATCCGGAATATACTTTCGATAACGTTATATTAATCGAAAGTACGTTTATGAGAAATGAAAAGGTAGACCATACTTCTCCGGAGTATGCTAATTTACTTGAAATAAAAGTAGAGAATAGTTATAGTGGAAATAACTTGTATGTGATTGTAACTGCTAACATAAATACGGGGGTAGGCGACCAGATCGATGTAAAAAGTAGTGTTAAGATGTTGGGTCAATTTACTAAGAACTCTGATGTAAATGACGTTGACCTGAAAACGTTTGCAGTAGTAAATGCTCCTGCTATAATATTTCCTTTTATCAGAGAACATATTGCCTCGGTTTCAAGTAAAGGTGGAATTCCTACCATTTTATTGCCCCCAATTAATTTTGTAAAAATGGCAGAAGATGAAAATAGACTTGCTGAAGCAAAATAATACTAATTTCAGTTAACAAAAAAGCCTCCAATTACAGAGGCTTTTTTGTTATTCAAAGTTGGCAATTAATTCCTGATAGGTTAAGCGTCCGATTACGTGACTAAAGATCAAATTAAACCTTTCTCCTGACTTCTCTTTTCTTGAATTGTAACGGAACATACTTTCGTTAACATAAGCCTGTAGGTGCTTCTTAGAACACCAGTGATATGTTCCGTCGATAGTTCTTTTAAGGTGTGACCAGAAATTTTCGATTCCGTTTGTGTGAGCCATTGCGTTAACGTAGTTTTTAGCACTGTGATTAACGCGTGAATGGTCAAACTTCAATCCTAGTTTATTGTAAGACTGATATTCGTCTGTCATTACTTTTGAATCTTTGCTTACGGTTTCTTCAATGATAGGGATAATAGTTTCTCCTTTAGTGTCTTCAACGACTTTGGCAATTACTTTCTCGCCCCTTTCCAACATGCCTAATACAGCCGCTTTGCCTTTCATGCTTCTTCCCTGTGTGCCGCCCAATCTCTTATTCAAGTGTTTGTTGCTTTCTTTTCCGTCTACGTAAGTCTCGTCAATTTCTACGATATTAGAAAGCTCACCTTTGAAGTTGGCAGCATCGAAAATAGAACGCAACCTGTGAAGCATGAACCACGCTGTTTTTTGAGTCACACCTAAATCAGTAGCTAGTTGATGCGATGAAATACCCTTCTTGTGAGAAGAAAAAATGTACATAGCTATAAACCACTTTCTAAGGCCAATTGGCGAACCTTCAAACAAAGTACCAACAGTAACAGTAAATCTACTGCGACAAGACTTGCATTTGTAAAGACCTTTGAATTCTCCTTTTACTTTAAGTTTGTAATGATTTTCGTCAACTACTCCACAATGTGGGCATGTTGGTTTCTCTTCCCATCTAAGTTCTTCCATGTATTCACGGCAAGAATTATCGTCCGGTAAAACCTGTAACATTTGAGAAAATGAAGTAAAAACTGTAAATTTGGAGAAGTCTTTCATATATCTTTCGTTTTGATACATCAAAGATAATAAAAAGATTTGGTACATCCAAATATATCATTGCCTTTTTTTATTGGGGATGCCGGTTGCGGCATCCCTTTTTTTGTTTTTCGGTCACAGTTTAAGGCCATATACATTTCACAACCTGTCCGGGCTGACAGGTACAGATGAGGAGCGACTGGCAGTATTCAGAACCAACCCATTCTCAGAGATTTGGAGACCAGTTCGGCCATGTTGTTGACCTCGCACTTCATAAACATATTGGTGCGGTGGTGTTTGACGGTATTTTCACTGATGTTCAGCTTGTGAGCGATCATTTTTATGCTTTTCCCCTCGGCGATCAGTTTCAATACCCTTAATTCGGCTTCGCTTAACGGAGACTTTTCACTTGAATAGATCACTCCGGGTATCAATGGGATCTGTTTCATGCGCGTAACATCAGAGGAGTCCAGAAGATAAAACCTGATTTTCGGAAGCGGGTCCAGGAAAGTAATGTCTGTGATGAGGTCAAACTGATAAACCCCGTTGCCCATTTTATCGAAAAATACAGTGCTGCTTTGCTGCAAGGCATGAAATGTACTTCCATCTTTCCGTATGAATTCATAGGTATGAGAGGACTTAATGAATTCACGATGCTCCACCGGCCGGCTGTAGAAGTATTGCCAGAACAGCCTGGCTGATTCTACGGTCTGGAGAAGGTGTTCGGGAGTCGTAAAACGGGCCGCCTTGATGAATGTCTGATTCAGCATTTCTTCCATAGAATAGCCGGTGAGCTGTTCCAGTGCACCACCTATTTTGACGAAAACGCCTCTCTGCATGTCAGACAGGAACCAGCAATAGGGGCCTACCGCATAGACTTTATCAATTACGGCCCGGAGAGGAAATTTTTCCAGGTACGATTCCAGGTCGGGATCGCGGGGCAGGCGGTCATAGTAGGCTTTCAGCCCGCGGTACGCCTCTTTGAGTTCAGGGATGAGTTTATTCATGTCAGGGTCTTGTCAGTCAGGTTTTTCTATGGCACTAAAGTGCTATTGCGGAAGGTCGGGCGCTCGTCTAAATTTGTTCAAATTTAAAAAATAATATGAGAATCAAATACTTGTTTTTACCGGTGATCCTGGGGATTTTTTTCTTTCATACCTCTGAAAGACAGGAATTTGGAGTTATCTCATCAGACCAGCCCGGAACGGCAGTACAACAAATACAAAAAAAGACCGGACAGATATCAGAAGACATCGATTACGGCCATTTTGATTTCGTCCCCGGGGATACCATTTTGTTTGAGGATGAGTTTCTTAACGAGGATGTCAATGAAATTCCCAGTATGTGGCAATTGTATGAGGGGAGAACCGAGATCGTAAAGGTGGACGGTAAAACGGTGCTTGGATTTCTTGCCCGATCAGGAATTTATCCGAGAATGAAGAAATACAACTATCTGCCTTCCCGATTTACCATTGAGTTTGAGTTTCTGAATAAAGAGTTCTCCGGAAAGCCCGTTGAAGAGGCTTCTGCTTCCGGCCCCGGCCGCATCGGTGTACAGTTTTATACCGAAAATGACAATGACCGCTGTACGGGAGTATTCCGGGAAGAACTGACCATTTCCAATTACGGAGAAATGAGCCTGGGTGATTTTGCGGGAGCCTATGAAAATGAGGTGAGGAAAAAAGAGAACGATCTTTTTAATAAATGGGTCCGGATTTCGATAGCGGTGACAGAAACCAATGTGAAAGCTTATGTTAACAGCACCAGAGTGCTGAACGCCTCTGTTAAGCCCGGTAGCCATGCGAGCTCTGTTCAGCTGAACGGCCAGACACAAAACTGGGAGGGCGGAAACATCATCTTTGTAAGGAATGTGAGGATTGCAGGAGGGCTCCGGAACCCGTATAAGAAAGGGACAACAGACATAAAATCCTCTTATGTAGCCAGGGGTATCCGTTTTGATTACAACAAGGCGGTGATCAGGCCTGAAAGCATGGGAGAGTTGAATTATATCCTGGCGATGATGAAAGATCATCCTGAAGTAAAATATGAGATAGGAGGTCATACGGACAGTGACGGAGATGACCGGTATAATCTGGATCTGTCACAACAACGCGCAGAGGCGGTTAAAGTAAAGCTGACAGAACTGGGTATTCAGGAAAACAGGCTTACCACCAAGGGGTATGGCGAAGCCAGACCTCTTGCTGATAATACTAGTCCTGAGGGGAAAGCCAATAACAGGAGAGTAGAGTTGACACTGCTCCGCTAAACCGGCTTTTTACTCCGCTATTTTCATAGAGACCCTCTCCGGCTTTTCCGGGGAGCGTTTCATGGAAGATTGTCTGATGATCAGCTCTCCTTCTATTTCTATGGTTTTGTCAGCCGGATAAAAAGTATCCTTGTTGTGGATGTATTCAATAAGGGTCAGGATGGCTGCTTCCCCTATTTTTGCAGGGAAATGATTGAAAACAGTCATGGGCGGATCAATCAGTTCAGCAAGGATGTCGTCCCCAAAACCGGCAAAAGCAATCTCCTCCGGTATTTTCATGCCCCTTTTTTTGGCCTCCATGATCATTTCTATGCCATTTCTGTAGAGGATGGTAAAAATACCATCGGGAGGAACCTGAAGACTCATCAGATAATTGAATACTCCTATGCCCTCATGTTGGTTGATTCCTGAATAGACAATATAATCCTCGTTGATCTCCAGGCCGTGTTTGATAAGTGCGGCTTTGTAGCCTGCCAGCCTTCTTTCAGAAATCAGCATCCCCTCAGGGCCCAGCATGATGGCCACCCGCCGGCATCCCTGACTGATCAGATGCTCTACCAGGTCAAAGCTTCCTTTGTAGTCCTGGTGAATAATTTTAGGTGTTTTGACATCGTCGCTGATACGATCATAAAGTACAACCGGTATGCCTTTACCGATGATCCTGTTGAAGTGGCCGAAGGTAGCGGTTTCTTTTGAATGGCTGACCAGCAGCCCGTCAACACGACAGGCCAGGAGGGTTTCGATGTTGAGGGTTTCAATCTCATAAGATTCATTGGAGTGACAGACGATAATCCGGTAACCGGTATTATTGGCAACCTTTTGTATCCCTGCCAGTACTCTCGCAAAAAACGGATGTTCAACATCAGGAACGATAACGCCGATGGTTCGGGTTTCTCCTTTATGAAGGCTTTGGGCCATAAAATTAGGTCTGTAGTCCAGTTCCATAGCCGCCTTAAGTACCAGCTCCCTGGTCTCCTGGCTTATATCAGATTTATCATTCAGTGCCCTGGAAACCGTTGAAATAGCAACCCCGAGATGTTTTGCGACATCTACGATGGTAGTTTGGTGCGTCTTCTTTTTTTTACTTTCCGTCTCCCCTTCCACGACAAAGTTGAAATTACAAAGCTTGCAAAAGAATCTCTGTCTGCCCCTGAGGAAACCGGCTCTGATCACCCCGTCTACTGCATTACACTTTACACATCTTTGCATAGTTGTTTGTATTATTTAAAGATTGATTATTGTTGATATTGTCACAGTTTTATTTTTTATTTCCATTGTGCAAATTGTTTGCACAAACCGCATGCTGATCCTCCGGCTTTCGCCAAAACCTATCAGAAACCTTTCCGGAAGCGTTTCCGATAGTTCGTGTTCTGAAGTTAGTGTCAAAATGACACTTTTATTTTGAAAAAACAAATAACTGCCTATAACATTGTGAAGAGCGCCGCCGGTATGTCTGACATTTCTTCTCCGGTAAATTATCATTAAGGTGGCAGATAATTGTATTTTTTATATAACCAAAACCTATTTTGAGATGATCAAGATTTACAGATCTAAAATCTGCCTGATGGGACTGATGGCAGCCCTCTTCTGGCTGCTTGTCGGTTCTGCACCATTGTCAGCCCAGTCAAGAACCGTTACCGGGCGAGTATCGGATGCCCTTACCAGGGAAATACTGCCGAGTGTAAGTATTATTGTAAAGGGAACTACCCGCGGAACGACAACAGACGCATCCGGGAACTACAGGATTGAAGCAGCCCCGAATGAGGTTCTGGTCTTCAGTTACATCAGTTATGCGACAAAGGAAGTGAGTGTTGGGAACAATACGGTCCTGAATGTGGATCTTGCCGAAGATGCAAACAGCCTCTCTGAGGTGGTCGTGGTTGGGTATGGTACCCAGCGGAAAAGAGACCTGACCGGAGCGGTGACTTCTGTGAGTGAGTCGACGCTGAAGGAAGTGCCGGCTCCTAACCTGATCTCTCAGCTGAAAGGACGTGCCGCGGGGGTTTCCATTGTCAGCAACGGGTCCACACCCGGTGCCCAGGGACAGATCAGGATCAGGGGTAACCGGACCCTGACCACCGGCTCGGGTTCGAGTGATGCCCTCGATGGTCCGCTTGTGGTGGTTGACGGTATTCCTTTCGGAGGACTTAATGACATTAACCCTGATGATATTGCGAGCCTGGAAATCCTTAAAGACGCCTCTGCGACCGCTATTTATGGTTCGAGGGGTGCCGGAGGGGTAATCCTTGTGACCACTAAAAGAGGGAAGACCGGTAAGCCTGTTCTTACCTATGACGGCTACCATGGTGTTACCAACATTATGGGCAAGTACAACATTATGAATGGCCAGGAGTATGCCCTGTTCAAAGAAGATGCAGCCAAATACAACCGGACGAACCCGGGAACTTCCGGCTACCTTCTGACGCAGAAAGAAAAAGACGCTCTGACGGCAGGCATTTCTACCGACTGGCAGGACCTGATCTATAAACAGGGGTACATGAGCAATCATCAGCTGGGGCTTCAGGGGGGAGTGGAGAACACCCAGTATTCGCTCGGCGCCGGTTACTTTAATGAGACGGGGATCATTCCCAACCAGAGCTTTGAACGTTATACCCTGAGAGCTACCATTGATCAGAAAATCGGAAGGCTGGTAAAGATAGGTCTGAACACCCTGAATACACTGACGTATCAGAAAGACCCCGGTGGCGGAGGTGTACCCGGCGGACTGGTAAGATTAACCCCGCTTGCGGCTCCGTATAATGAAGACGGGAGTGTTAACCTGAATCCTGCTGATGGCTCTATTGATGCGGCGCAGATCAGCCCGCTTACCATCATTACCAAGGGTGCTTCTGTCATGAGCCTGAGCAGGGCTCTGCGGACATTCAACAGCCTTTATGCTGAGGTGAATATTTTCACGGGCCTGAAATACCGCTTTAATGCCGGTCTTAACTTCAGCCAGTCCAACTTTAACGGATACGCTCCGCCGCTGACTTACTTTAACTCGGCCACGGTGCAGTCGTCTTCCAATGCTGATATCCGTAATACCGAGTACTGGAATTACAACTTCCAGCACCTGCTTTATTATGATAAGGTCATTGCAAACAAGCATAAACTGGGTTTGACCGCCTTGTATGAGATTACTAAAGATCATTCTCTGGGCAGTAGTTTTAATGTAAAAGGAGTACCGGCCGACTATATCAAAACGTCCAATTTTGCGCTGGCATCCGGACAGCCTACCGGCGAGGGGTCGTTTTCTGAAGTGGGCCTCTTATCTTACATGGGAAGGGTCAACTACAGCTACAATGACAAGTACCTGCTGACACTTACTTTCCGCAGGGACGGGTCGTCCACCTTATCTCCCGGAAACCAGTATTTTAATTATCCTGCCGTCGGACTTGGCTGGAACCTTGCCGACGAAGTTTTTATGAAAGAGCTTGCCTTTATTTCGAACCTGAAGGTCAGGGGAGGATGGGGTATCTCCGGTAACAGGAACGTGGGCGCGTATTCCACACTTGGTGCGCTTTCTACAGGATATTATAATTTCGGTACGACGACTGCCGGTCAGCAGCTGGGCTATACTGTGACAAGTCTTCCGGCCTCCGACCTCGGATGGCAGTCTACCTCGCAGGTGGATATAGGACTTGAGTTCGGTTTATGGAACAACAGACTTACCGGAGCACTGGATTTTTATCACCAGAAAACAAAAGACATCCTGTTGTCCGTTCCGCTGCCACCCAGTAACGGTGCCGGGTCGACCCTGAAGAACCTGGGTAAAACAGAAGGCAAGGGGATGGAGACCACCATCAGCTATGAAATTTTCAGAAACAGAAAAGGCTTCAACTGGGGGCTTGACGCGGTATATTTCTTTAACAGGGAGAAAATCGTACAGCTGACCACACCTGCTGAAATGGCGAATATAGGGGCAGGATGGTTTGTGGGACAACCCCTCAGTGTGATTTATGATTACAGGAAAATCGGACTATGGCAACTGGCTGACGCCGAAAGCGGACTGCTTGCTTCCCAGACCTCTCCGGTTCAATTTCCTGGTCAGATCAGGGTTCAGGATGTGAACGGAGATGGTAAAATTGATGCCGCCGACCGCCAGATTCTCGGGAATTTTCAACCAAAATGGGAAGGCGGACTCACCAGCCGTTTCAGCTATAAAAACTTTGATGCCTCTGTGGTTACCTATGCAAGGATAGGCATGAAAGTGATTGTACCTTACCTTACCGGTAACTCAACGGGGTCGGGCGGATTTGCCTTCTTTAACCAGAGCCGTGTGAACCAGATGAAGGTGGACTACTGGACCGATACCAACCCGACGAATGCTTTCCCAGCACCGGATGCCGGTAATGCCGTAGCCTTCTTCGGATCTACCCTCGGATATTATGACGGGTCATTCATCAAATGCAGAAGTATCAACCTGGGCTATACCTTTTCCAATGATCTGATTAAGAAAATAGGATCTACTTCAGCCAGAATTTATTTTAACGCGACCAATCCGTTTATTATTTACTCTCCTCTGGTGAGGGATAACCTGGCGCTTGATCCTGAAGGCAACAGCTACGCTTCCGGATCCGCAACGCTTAATCCTCAGGGAGCCGGAGAACGCGGAACGCCCGAGCGTCAGATCGCAGTAAACATGAACAATCCCCCTGTGAGACAATTCACACTTGGTCTCAATCTTAAATTCTAAATTTTTACGTATCATGAAAAAAATAAAGATATTATTCATTGTGGCACTCACTACCCTGCTTAATTCCGGGTGTGAAAAAATACTTGAAGAACACCCCGAAGCACAGGTAGTTCCTTCCTTCTTCAACAGCCCCGCGGGGGTATTGGGTGGAATCGCCGGTGTGTACAATGATATCCGCTCTCAATGGGGTACGGAAGGTTTTACCATGGAAATGATGGCAGGAACTGACGAGTTCATCAGAGGGGCCAGTGCCGGTGGAACCGCTCACGATTATAACGGGCTCAACAGCAGCAATTTCGGCTCGGCATGGGGAGTAGCCTTTCAGGACATCAACACCCTGAACGGTGTACTTAAATACGGACAGTCTATTGACCTTCCTGAAGCGACCAGGAAACAATACCTTGCCCAGGCTAAATTTCTGAGGGCTTTCTGGTATTTTTACCTTGTTCAGAACTATGGAGATGTGCCTTTGCATACCGAGTTCATTACAGTCCCTTCGCAAGCGGCTTCGCGCCAGCCTGTGGCTGAAGTGTATAAGCTGATCATCCAGGACCTGACAGAATCCGCAGCTGATCTGCCGGAAAAACCTACGGCTCCTTTTCTTGGTAAGGCGGCTACCAGGCCCGTGGCGCAGTTTCTGCTGGCTAAGGCTTATCTGACACGTGGCTGGCTGAACAATACCCAGGATGATTTCAGCAAAGCAGCAGCGCTTTGTGATGAGATCATCGCTAAAAAAGGAGACTACGGACTTGACCTGTGGCAGGATTTCGGGGATGCTTTTGTGACGGCTAATGACTATGGCAAGGAGACGATGTTTGTGAGTGATCACGTGCTGGACCCTAAATATGGCTATTATAGTGTGGGTGGGGCGGCCAGCGGTGGAGCGGCACAGAACCTTTCCCCCTGGTTTACCAACTGGAATTACCCAAACAGCAGCGGTATTAACTCCTACAAAAATGCAAGCGGAAACCTGGTGAACAACGGTACCTCAGGTATGATCAGGGATTCGTATTACGGGAGGCCGTATCAGCGTTTGAGACCTAACAGTCAGAACCGCACTTCCGGGACGCTTAGTGGTAAAAATTACTTCCTTGACCGGGCTTTTGTTAACAGAACTGCGGACTCGAGATACCAGAATACCTTTTATATGGTGTATATTTCCAATACCTCGGTGACGAACAATGCCACAGCTGCCAATAACCTCAGAGGCATTACCTATTCTATGCAGGTAGGTGTGGATACAGCGGTATGGCTCCCGGATTTTGAAGTCCCCGGAGCGCCTCAATTTGTCGGTACACGACCTTTCAAGGGTATAGTTGTGCCTCCAAGTCTCTGGAAAAGTGATATTTATCCGGCCATTAAAAAACACATGGACCCGAGCCGTGGTGCCAATTTCAATGACCCGTCCACGCGCCCTTGTGTGTTGTACCGCTTTTCGGATGTGTATCTGACCGGTGCGGAGGCTTATTTCAAACTGGGTAATAATGCCAAAGCCGCAGGGCTTATCAATGTGGTGAGACAGCGTGCGGCCTTTAAAAAGACCAACACGGCTGCTCAGAATGCCGACGCTGTGCAGGCCATGACCATCAAGGATACGGACGTAACACTGGATTTTATCCTGGATGAAAGAAGCCGTGAATTCTTCGGAGAATGGCTGAGATGGATGGATCTGGTCAGGACCCGTTCGCTGGTCAGACGTGTAAAGGAGTGGAATACAGAAGCCGCCCCTTATATCCAGGACTTTCACATGCTCAGACCTATTCCTCAGACTCAGATTGACAGGGTCGTGGAAGGTCCGGCATTCCCTCAGAACCCCGGGTATTGATAATAAATGGGAGTTTGCGTCGGACATTGCCGGCGTAAACTCCCTTACATACAAAAGATTTCAAACGTTTTTGAAGCCTATCAGTGAAATACAATTATTATGTGTTAAATTGACAATTATTTAATGATGATACTGAAGAAAATGTCTGAAAGAAATCTTTGGGTGGCTGCGGTCCTACTTTCTATGGTTCTGATTACCGGTTTTTCGGGTAATGACAGCCCTGTTTCTCTTAAAGAAGTATTTAAATCGGACTTCAGGATAGGTACGGCCATAAACACCGGACAGATACTGGAGAAAAACGCACAGGAGACACAACTGATAACGGAGCAGTTTAATGCCGTAACTCCGGAAAATTGCATGAAAGCAGAGATCATACATCCCGAATGGGACCGGTATGATTTTGAGCTGGCTGACCGGCTGGTAGATTACAGTCACAGACACGGCATGCAGCTGAACGCCCACACCCTGGTATGGCACAGTCAGTTGCCCCCTTTTATGCGCAGAATGAAAAGTGCAGATTCGGTCAGAACCTATCTTCAGCGTCATATCAGTACGGTAGCCGGCCGTTATGATGGCAAGGTGTATTCGTGGGACGTGCTGAATGAAGCATTGAATGAGGACGGAACTCTCAGAAAGTCTGTCTTTCTTCAGACCCTTGGCGAAGATTATATTGTAGCGTCTTTCCGTCTTGCGCAGCAGGCCGCACCCAATACCCGTTTGTATTATAATGACTATAACAATGAACAGCCTGCCAAAAGAGCCGGTTGTATCTCACTCATCAAAAAAATACAGGCTGCCGGCGTCAGAATAGACGGAGTGGGTATTCAGGGCCATTGGCATTTGGGCAAAATACCCCTCAAAGACATAGAAGAAAGCATTATTCAATATGCCGCCCTGGGTATAAAAGTAGACATTACAGAGCTTGACATTGAAGTGCTTCCGAGAAACTTTCAGGGGGCAGATGTCAGCCAGCGCATGAAAGACGATCCTTCACTGAATCCATACAAAGATGGCCTGCCCGAGCAGGTGCAGCAACAATTAGCGGAGGACTACAAAGCACTTTTCAGCCTGTTTCTCAAGCACAGGGATAAAATATCCAGGGTCACCTTGTGGGGGGCACATGACGGACAGAGCTGGCTGAACGGCTGGCCTGTAAGAGGAAGAATCAATTATCCTCTGCTTTTTGACCGGAACATGAAACCCAAGCCCGCTTTTTATAGTGTGATAGAGAGCAGGAAAGAACTCAGGTAAATTTTTCTATTAATCCCTCTTTTTATGGATCATAACAGGATACAACATCGCTTGTCTGTTGTAGAGAAGATCGGGTACAGCCTTGGTGACCTGGCGGCGAATCTGATCTTTCAGACACTCATGGCTTTTCTTTCTTTTTTCTATACGGATATTTATCGCATACCTGCTGAGAAGGCGGGACTGATCATGCTCTCAGGTGGTTTTGCCGGAGCCTTCTTTAACCTCCTGATGGGTGCCATTGCCGACCGCACCAATACCCGCTGGGGAAAATTCAGGCCCTGGATCCTGTGGACTTCCGTTCCTTTTGGCGTCATTGCTCTGCTGGCTTTTTCCACTCCAGATTTTAATGAAAGCGGTAAGGTTATCTATGCCCTTGTCACGTATCTTTTACTGGTTATTATCTACTCAGCCAATAATCTCCCGTATTCTGCACTCAGCGGGGTACTTACCGGTAGCATGGAAGAGCGCAACAGCCTGTCTTCCTACCGTTTTGTAGCTGTGTTACTGGCCCAGTTCATCATACAGGTGTTGTTATTGCCTCTGGTGATTGCGGTTGGTCATGGCAGCAGGGCGGCAGGTTTTGAAAAGGTAATGATGATATTTGCCATCACCGGCGTGGTATGTTTCCTGATTACGTTCCTGACCACCCGGGAAAGGATTATGCCTCCTGCTACCCAGAAGACCCCCGTCAGGCAGGATCTTGCTGATCTTGCCGCTAACAAGCCCTGGCTGATTATGCTTGCACTTACGGTGCTGGTTTTCATTACTCTGGCGCTGAAAGGCGGAATGAACATTTATTTTTTTAAATATTATCTGAGTGAAGAAAGCCAGTCGGCTTTTTTAAATGCCATCGGGTTTGATCACTTCCTCGACAGACTGGGCAGTGTGATCGGCAAAGCGGCGCTGGAAGATTTTGGCGGAGCAGACGGCATTCCGTTTACGACAGCCAGCCTGGCCAGTGCCGCCAGCACCACTGCGATGATCTTCGGAATACTATTCTCAAAATCACTGGCCGACAGGTTTGGAAAGCGGAATATATTCGGAACCTTTATCGTATTGTCGGGCTTTTGCCTGGTGATGATTAGTTTTGTAAGCCGCACGGCCATAGGACTTGTTTTCCTGCTGCAAACCCTGCATGGATTTGTGTATGGTATTACCATACCCCTACTTTGGGCTATGATCGCGGATGTAGCGGATTACAGTGAATGGAAGAATAACAGGCGGGCGACGGCCATTGTTTTTTCAGCGATGATCTTCGGACTGAAAGTGGGTCTGAGCATCGGCGGAGCGATCTCCACCTGGCTCCTGAGTGTCTTCAACTATAGTGCAGGAGCCCCGCATCAGACAGAAAGTGCCGTCAACGGCATAAAGCTGATGGTAAGTATTATTCCCGGTGCCACGTTCATTCTTTGCGCAGGGTTGCTTTTCTGGTATCCGATCAACAAGGCAATGGAGCTCCGGATTGAAGAAGATCTCAAAACAAGACGCGGCTGATTTATACTAAACTCTTTAATGTTTTTTTATGCCTGAAGATGCATTAGATCATATTGATTTTGAAGATTTGAACAGGAGAGCCCTTTCGGCCCCCCTGGTAAAGGATTTTTATACTGCAGATCCTTCTGCCCATGTATTTGAGGGCAGAATTTATATCTACCCCTCGCATGACATAGAGGCCGGGATACCTTTTGATGACCTCGGAAGCCATTTTGCCATGGAAGATTACCATGTTTTATCCATGGCGGGACCGGAATCGGAGGTCGTTGATCACGGAGTGGCCCTTCATGTAAAAGATGTACCCTGGGCCGAAAAGCAGATGTGGGCGCCGGATGCCGCTTATCACAATGGTAAATATTATCTGTATTTTCCTGCGAAACAGGCCGATGGTATTTTCCGGATTGGAGTAGCCATCAGTGATAGCCCTGCCGGTCCGTTTAAGGCTGAACCGGAACCCATCCGTGGAAGCTATTCCATTGACCCGGCTGTTTTTACGGATGATGATGGAAGTGCTTACCTCTATTTTGGTGGCATCTGGGGCGGACAACTCCAGTCTTATCGTAATAATTGTTATGATTCCCGGCATGAAGAGCCGGAAGCAGAAGCCCCCGCGTTGGGTCCGAGGGTAGCTAAACTGACAAACGACATGCTGCAGTTTGCTGAGGACGTAAGAGAGGTGGTTATTCTTGACAGTGAAGGGAAACCTTTGCCGGCCGGGGATAATGAGAGACGTTTCTTCGAGGCAAGCTGGGTTCATAAGCATAACGGGAAGTACTACTTTTCTTATTCTACCGGAGACACCCATTTGATTTGTTATGCCATTGGAGACAGCCCTTATGGCCCGTTTGTGTACCAGGGGAAAATATTGAACCCGGTGGTAGGTTGGACCTCCCACCATTCCATATGCCGGTTTGAGGAAGAATGGTATCTTTTTTATCATGACAGTAGTCTGAGCAGGGGAGTTACCCATCTGCGCTGTGTAAAGATGGCCCGGCTTATTCATGATAATGAGGGCCGTATTGAGACCCTTGACCCCTACAAAGGAATCATGGTGCTCTGATCCCTTGCGGAAATGATGGTCATCATCAGGGGAAAAGTCAGATAAAAAGTCATTTTACCGGTTCAGGAGCCGGTCAGCAGGAGCAAATGTATGGAAAGGGGTGCCGTTTAAGGTATCCCTTTTTTGCATTTCCGTTAAAATACCGCTATGCCAATGTGCAGTATCGTTTTATTTATTTATACGTATTTGAATAAATGTCACCATCGGATAAGTTTTTATTCGAAACAATATTCTGTCAAATCTTGGTAAAATTATAATTCATTTTATTAAACGTATATTTCATTATGAGAAATATATAAACTTAATTTTATATACGCTAAATAATTGATTATAAGCTGCTGTTTTAACTATTGTATATATGAACCGTTAAAACGTATGTATATTTATTTTTCTGACTATCTGAGACAAGCTTCACGAATAATTGCAAAATTACTTTAATTGTAACTTGCTGTTTACTAGTATTTTATGGCATATTGTTTGTTTTTCTGCTGATGAAGCCTGATCAAAAAGGAAAGCAAAGTCTGCAGATTTGCCTCCGTCAGGTTTCCCATTTACAATTAATCCAGTGTATTTTAACTTTTAAAGAAGCTTGACTATGAAAAAAAGAATTATCTGCGCTTTTCTTCCTGCACTATTTGCCGGATTCACGGTTTTCTCACAGAATCAGACCATAGAAGATAATCGCATCTGCATGGACCCTATCGTTGGGTCAGGGACTTTTATTAATCCTACGAATACCGGCCTGTGTGTCGGGTGTACGGCTGTTGACGGAGCCAACATTGTTAACGGGAACCTGGCAGATTATGCCACACTTATTACGGGTATTTCTGTATTGGGGGGAGGTTCGTCTGTTTCGGTCAAAGACACATCTCAGTATTATCCCGGAGGTAATGTGGTCGGGTTTGTGATTTCTGCACAGGGAGGACTGCTGTCGGCCACCGCACTCGGAGGCCTGCAGATCAGAACCTTCCGTAACGGGGTGCTGGTAGAAACCGCTACTTCTGGCGGATTACTTTCGGCCTCCATTCTTGGTGGCGTAAATAACGACAAGCAAATGCTTTCCTTTACCACCACTCAGGCTTTTGACGAGGTTCAGCTCTTTGCCGGCTCGGGGTTGTCACTGCTGACCGGTATCAGGGTGTATTATGCCTTTGAAGGGCCCGCCAGTTGTGCGTTGCAATGTGAAGTACCGCTGACAACCGGGTATACCGCCTCTGCTAACGGAACAGGGATAATAATTCCCTGCCCGGATCCGGCCAGCCCCGGCAACCTGACCGATCCTACCCTCACCAATGCTACTAACATCACTATCGGACTGGGTCTGGCCTGTGTGAAGTGGGTGCAGGTGGCAAACGACGGTTCGGTAATCCCGGCCGGAACAGAAGTGGGTTTTGTAGTCTCAAACGGTGCCTTGCTTTCTGCAAGTGTGCTGGGCGGTGTCAGTATTGTTACCTACAATGCATCCGGTGTGGCACAGGACAATTCCGCTTCCGGAGTTTTACTTTCTGCTACTTTGCTGAGTGGCACGGCCGATACCTACAGGATCAGTATTAAAACCACGAAAAGCTTCACCAGGGCCAGACTGGTAGTCAATGGAGGGCTTTTGTCGGCCAATGTGAATATGAATGTTTACTATGCCTATACCGTTACGGATACAGACAACGACGGCATGCCTGACTGCATGGATAAATGTCCGGGAGGAAACGATCTTCTGGATGCAGACGGTGATGGTATGCCGAATTCCTGCGACAATAATCAGACGGATGTTTCTATTCACAAAGCAACAACAGCGCCGTCGCCGGTGACCTTTAACACGGACGTCACTTTTACCGTTTCTCTGGTCAATCATTCCACGGTCAATCCTACGTTTATTAAAGTGAGGGACCTGCTGCCAGCAGGACTTACCTACCAAAGTCACACCGCACCGACCGGTACAAACTACAATTCGACCACGGGTATCTGGAATGTGGGCAGCGCCTTACAGCATTCCGGCTTGCCGAATGACAGTCTTGTGCTGACGATTGTGGCGAAAGCTACGGCCAGGGGAGTGCTGGTCAATTCAGCCACGATCCATTCCATGTTTGAAACGAATCTTAATTTCGGCACTTCTTCAGGAGCCTGTATCACGGTTCCGGAAGAACTCTGCGAAGGAAGCACCATGACGTTGCATGCCCAGCCCGGTCTTACCTCTTATCAATGGTATCGTAACGGCAGTATTATTGTTGGTGCAACGGATTCTGTTTATGTGGCTTCACAAGGGGGCTCTTACACCTGCAATTTCACTTCATCTTCGAGCTGTGCCACCGGCGATTGCTGCCCGGTGATTGTCAACATGCTGACACGGCCGCTGGCTTCCAACACCGGTGTACCGGCGTGCTCGGGGTCAACGGTTAACCTGACCAGCAGCACCAGCACAGCAGGAGACACCTATCTGTGGAACACCGGAGAGACGACGGCTTCCATCAGTATAACAGCATCGGTGACAGCCAACTACCTGGTTACCAAGACCGGCACCAATGGCTGTTTCAATACCGACACCATAGCTGTAACGGTCAGCAACGGCCCGACCATTGCCGGAGCAATTACATTGTGTAATAACAATGGCACGGTGGATGACGCAACAGATGACACGTTTACCTTTACGCTTAACCCAGGTGGCGGAGGTGGTGGCGGGTCTACCTATTCGGTGTCCGGCTCGGGAATTACCACAGTGGCAGGATTGGCTTACGGATCAACCAGCGCCGCTTTCGGTCCGTTTGCGATATCAGGAGGTAACCGGACGATTACCCTCACAGACTCAAACGGTTGCGGGCTTGCCGATACGATAGTGACTGCACCTCTGAGTTGTTCTACCTGTTTGCCAGTCATTTGTGTTCCGATCACGATTACGAAGAACTAGGGTTCCGTCTTACGGGCTTTCTGCACATGAGAAGTTTGATAGAGAGAGTGGAAGGTGTGGCTCCCGTGGCTGATTCAGCTAACGGATTCCCCGACAGACCGGAAAATTTTACCGGAAAATCTGATACGGAGTAAATCTTCACTTGGGTTATAATGTAAGAACAAAACGCTTAAATCAGGTCTGGTTTCCGGACCTGATTTTTTTACTTCAAAAACGGTGAAGGTGAAAATGAGGCGGGGAACAATTTTTTAGCAATAACAATACATTGAGTTAATGGTATTTCTAAACAACCGGAACCATGATTACCAACTATCTGATGGTGGCGTTTGAGGGGTTAAAGACTCTCCGCCTCATTCACAAGTCAAGGGTACTTGCCTACGAGCAGGCGGAAAAAAAAGCCTGTGTTGCTGAAATGAAGGATTATCTGAGCCAGGTGATCAGAGAATCCAGGAGTTTCGGAAAAGACCTGGAGAATTTCCTTGCTGAAATTGAGGGCGAACTGGGCAATTCCAAACCAGAGGAAGAAAGCCGGATTCATCAGTCACAGTTTTATTACGCTGTAGCGAAATCCCAGAGTAACTCACCTACTGTTTTTCTTTCCTGCCTGCTGGGCGACAGTCATTCTCTGAAGGCTTATCAGGATCTGCTCAGCTATCACAATATTGGTTTGTTTCCCCGGATCAAGCAAAAACTGGAGCAGCAGTTTAAAAAAATAAGGGAGCAGATCGAGAAAGTGGAGATTTTTCAGGTGTCTACGGATTTCGGACTCTATTTCAGACCCTCCTGAGCCGTTCAGGGCTGTTGCCCGGAAAGGGTGAGGGATCATGTAGTTTTAAGAGGACTTTCGTCTGCCTTTTTGCTTGGGAAAGGCCCTCAAAAAATAAGCCGCCCGGATATTCCTGAGCGGCTTGTTTTCTGTTACATTTGGGCGATCACTTCTTCGATGTCAATGTCTTTACCGTGGCATTCGCTTTTCTGAAGTTCCAGTGCATCCTGCTCGGCGGTGTTGGGGTTGTCCATTGAGATGAGCAGTGAGTTGACCATTTTGATGTCATCCTCGATCCGGCAATAATGGGCCTTACAGATCAATGCCGGGTTGGTGAGCCCTTTTTCTTCAAAGGTTTCAATGGCATATCTGTACTCATCCAGTGATTTTTTGTCAGTCGCTTTACATGATTCGACGATGTTTTTCTTATTCCCTTTTTTCAGGGCATTTCTGAAGTTGACCCAGGCCTGGTGAAAGGCCCCGGCAGCGGTGCCGTTGTCGGTTACTTCCCCGCCATGCTTGATGATTACTTTAGAGATTTCCTGGATGTGCTTTTCTGTCTCATCCAGAAAACTCTGAAACATCGACTTCAGGTGAATATCGCTGATGGTCTCAACGGCTTTCCTGTAGGCAGTGTTCCTGTCATTATTGATCCTTAACAGACCTCCGAAAATTCCAGCTGTAGTTTCCATAATCGTAATAAGTATGGTGATACCAGTAATGTTAAAAGACCATTCCTTAGCTATGCCCCTTATAACCTGTTAATCAGCCTGGTTTGTTATGAATGTGCCGGTCGTGTTGTGGAGTTTTTTACTCATTTCAGGGCATTCATTGCCGGCAAGCTGCCAATATGCGCCCTCGTATGTCTCAGCGCAAGGGAATGTTCTTTTTACCTTATTCAGAAAAGAATGTTTCACCTCTAAATACTACCACTATGTTACGTTGGACAGTCACATTTCTGATCATTGCCCTGATAGCCGGTATTCTCGGTTTTGGGGGTATAGCGGCTGGTGCTGCCTCTATCGCCAAGATATTGTTTTTTATCTTTCTTATTTTGTTTGTATTGAGTCTCTTCTCAAAAGGAGCAAGAGACCGGAGAATATAGTTTTCAGTTGGTAAATCAGGAGGCGCAGCGGGTATTATACCTGCTGCGCCTCTTTGCGGATACAATATGTACGGGAGTTTCTATGCGGGCAGAACATTATATAAGCCTGATCCGGAGTGGATTCGGATCGGCGTAAGGTGCTGTTATACAAAGCCCCCACTTCCATAGTATAGTCATCGGAAAGACGTCTCGCTTCAGCGCGTTGCTGTCGTAGTTTCAGATCTCTGTTTTCAGTTCAATGATCCGCGCTGCCAATCCGGGATGCCTGCTCTTCAGCACCGTTAAGTTGCGCGATTAGCTCTATTTCCAGCTTGGCGTCCGCTTCATACAGCCTGCTTACCTGTACCCAGGTCGCTGCCGGAAAATCTCCTTTATAAAACGTTTTTCTTGCGGCGTTATATTTCTTCATCGTCTCTATATCAGTCGTATAAAGAGTTTCTTTTACCACATTTGCGGACGATGCGCCAAAGGCATTCAGACATTTTTCTAATTGTTTGTAAACGTTTGTAATTCCCTTGGGGCTCAAATCACTGGTCGGGATCCCGGAGATGTAAATGGTGTTGCCGGTTTTAACCACCTGGGCATAACCCGCCTCTTCATATTGTTTTTGCTCATTTCCCCAATGCCATTTTTCTTTTGACACGCTGACCCTTTCCTGATTTTGCGCAACCGCTTTATCGTCAGGTCGGGTAATCTCTTTACAACCGGCACTCATAAACATAAACAGCACAGAGCAGCATAATTTCGTTTGTCTGATCATGATTTCATGGAATAGTTAAACAATGGGTAACTCATTTTTTATTCGGGCCTCTATGGTATTCTGGAATAACTTTTAACAAATTCATTAAATGCCTCTTTGTAGTTCCTCCCAACGGGGACAGACCGGTTACCCAGCATGATTTCGGAAGTGTTATAACCGGTGACATAATCGGGGTTAAAGATAAATGACCGGTGGATTCTTATGAAACCTGCTTTGGAGAGGCGTTCTGCAAAATCCGTAATGGTGTCTTTAGTGAGGTACACGGCATCTTTCAAGATGAGCTTCAGGTCATTGCCCTGACTTTCTATGAAAATAATGTCATCAGTCCTGATCTTTCTGTTCAGTCCTTCTGACCTGATCATAAGGCTGTTGTCTGGTTTTGTGTTGTTATTGTCTGCTAACACCCTGTTGATGGCTCTGAAAAATCGTTCAAAGGTGATGGGCTTCAGCATGTAATCTACTGCCTCAAGCTCAAATCCTTCAACGGCAAATTCCCTGAAGGCGGTGGTAAATATAACTTTCGGTTTAACAGACAGTGACCTCACCATCTCAATACCGCTGAGATGGGGCATCTGAATGTCCAGGAACATAAGGTCGACCCGCTGTTGCTGAAGTATCCGATGGGCTTCAATAGCGTTTCTCGCTTTGCCGACAAGCTGCAGGGTATCTATCTTTTTCAGATGACTTTCCAGAAGCTCAATGGCCAGCGGTTCGTCATCAACAATTATACATTTAATCATTTTGGGTCGGAGTTATGAGTTTTACATCAAACCAGTCTTCGCCGTGACTTACAATGAGGTCAAAATTATTCTTATAATATAATTCAAGCTGCTTTCCGATGTTGGTCAGGCCGATGCCTTCCTGACGGTCTGATTTTTTCAGTGAACGGCTGTTTCTGATGCGGAAGACAGATTTTACTTCATCTGCATGAAATTCAAGAATAATAGTAAGGTTACCGTCCGTATTATGGTTGCCATGCTTAAAGGCATTTTCAACCAATGAAAGGTAAAGCAAGGGAGGGATCCAATTTTCGGAATGCAATTGTACTGTTCGGATGATTTTCAGGTTATCCCCAAAGCGAAGCTCCTGAAGTTCTATATAGCGGTCAATGGTATTTATCTCTTCTGCTATCCGGATCATTTTCTGAGGACCTTTGTAAATTACATAATCAAAGATATCGGCCAGCCCGGCGATGGATTTTGGTGTTTTTTCCGGATGGTTAACAGAAAGGGAGTAAATATTGTTTAACGTATTGAATAAAAAATGAGGGTTCAGATGCGATTTTAATATTTTCAGTTCAAGTTCCGATTTTTCTTTTTGTAAGTCAATGCGGGTTTGTTTCTCGTTTTTATAGCGCAGAATATACATAAAACAGACAAAGATGAACGAGGCGGTAATAATAGGGAAAACATAATATGAAAGAAGGTAATTCAAATCTGTCAGAATATCTCTCATGCTGTCTTTCGGCTCATTCATAAAAAAAGGCTCCGCAGCATACACGATAAAAATCCGGTTGATAACAGACATAAGATACAAGACCACAGGCAGGCTGATGAAAAACAGTCCGTAACGTTTATGGTCGAAAAAACGGATAATCAGATAGTAGTAGATCACATTGGCACTCATGATCTGAAACAACAGGTGGCACAGGTCATAAATGACGATCTCCCTGAAATGTACCAGGCTCTCGGGGCTGTAAGACTGTGCCAGTCCAAACAGGAAAAGAGCGGTCCAGAATAAGGCCTGATAACTTATGATCTGAAATAAATTATTTTTTGTATCTTTTCTCATCTCTGACAAAATTATACATTCTGACAGAGCAATCCCACAGGTAATGCCGACTGCAAGGTTTATGGACAAACAGCACCGTTTTTCATGCAAACAGCTTTTGGTGTTGTTTGTCATATAAAAGAAGGTTTCTGTAATACAGGTCATCAGGTTATTTCTGAAATTTGAAAATTTGCAGAAAAAAAATGAAAGGAAACAGATTTAACGGATTGGACCACCTGAGGGCCCTCGCTATTGTTTTGGTACTGATGTGCCATTATCTTGCATTCAGACATCCTGACTGGCTGGATGCGGTCGGCAGATTTGGCTGGACAGGAGTAGATCTTTTTTTTGTACTCAGCGGATTTCTTATCTCCGGCCAGCTGTTCAGACAGATCCGGGAGTATGGGATCATTGATCTGAAGGCTTTTTTTACCAAAAGATTCTTCAGAATTATTCCGCCTTTTGTTTTTACGCTTGTCTTGTATTTCTGTTTTCCTTTTTTCAGGGAAAGGGAAGCATTATCTCCGTTGTGGAAGTTTCTGACTTTTACACAAAACTACGGACTTGACGTGGTCAATAAAGGTACTTTTTCGCATGCATGGTCTTTGTGCATCGAAGAACAGTTTTATCTGTTGTTGCCGGCTATCCTCATTCTTTTTATGAAAACAGGCGGGTTCAGTAAACTTAAATATGTTTTGGTTGCTTTATTGGTGATTTCTGTTCTGCTGCGGATCTTCTCCTGGAATTACTTCGTAGAACCTGCGCTTGAATCTGATGATTTCTGGAAGATATGGTATATGTATATTTATTACCCGACACACACCCGGCTCGATTCGCTTACAATAGGTGTGCTTATCGGGTTTCTTTACGAGTATTCGGTCGCCTTTAAAAAAATCATCGACTCCAGAGGGATGCTGTTTTTCTTTGCAGGATTGATTATGCTGGCGCTGTCATTTTGGCTGTGTTACGATCAGGCTTCCCGGGAAGCTTCTGTTTTTGGCTTTACGTTGGTGGGCCTGGCTTACGGGTTGCTGGTCATCGCTGCGATATCAGACTCCTGCTTTCTCAGCAGAACGTCACTATCATGGACCCGACAACTGGCTGATCTGTCTTTTGCAGTTTATTTGTCCCATAAAGGAGTCATCCACATCATACAGTCTGTCACTGAACAGATGAATCTCTCTGAAAACCAGTTGCTGATCGTCTGCCTGGCCGGATGCCTGGTAGCAGGGTTGTTTTACCGGTATGCCATAGAGCGGCCATCGGGCTGGGTTAAAGATCAGTGGCTAAATCAAAAGACAAAATTATCGGGCAATTGACCATTCCATTTGTTTCATGTACCGCAAAACACAGGAACGGGTATATGAAAGGCTGAAATGTATTCTGAGAAAGTATTCTTTAAAAACATTCCGTAACTTTTCCCCGATGCTTTACACCGGTTTTTTGGGCTGGCAGGAATTCTTAAAAACCAGAGCCAGATGAAAAGGCTAAAAGGGAAAGATGCTGGGCTCAGAAACTATTTTACTGATTAAAATACTTTTTGTAAACGTCTGAGAGTTTAATAAAAACCGGGTGATTTTTGAGAGTGTCAAAATCATCAATGATAATTTAGGGGTAAGTTGGGGTTAAAAGCTTACAAATGAGAAGTATAATTAAGATTGGAATTAAAAATGAAAGTAAAATTTACGACGGTCTTATTGTTGATCACCACGCTATTTGGCTCTGATATTATTGGTCAGTCTATTCTTCAAACAACTCCGAAGACTTCAATGGATAGTTTTATGGAAGGAAAAATGAATGAAACAGGAATAGTTGGTATTGGAGTATCAATCATCATTGATAAAAAAGTCGTTTGGACAAAAGGATATGGCTATGCTGATAAGGAGGCTAAGGTGCCTTTTACTCCTTCGACATTAATGAACATCGCGTCAATAAGTAAGACTTTTACCGGTGTCTGCATTATGAAAGCCGTTGAAGAGGGGAAAGTGTCACTTGACGAAGACATTAACAACTACCTGCCTTTCAAATTGATTAACCCCAATTACCCCAATGAGAAAATAACATTAAGGCATCTGGCCACACATACGTCCGGGCTGACAGACAGATATCCGTTTTATACGGATAGTACCTATTTTTATGGAGGTAACAAACCAGAACCATTAGGGGTGTTTTTAGAAAACTATTTTGTACAAGGTGGCAGGCACTATTCAAAGGATAATTTCCTGAATAAAAAACCCGGGGCATATAGAGACTATTCTAATATCGGGTCTGGACTGGCGGGGTATATTATTGAGTTGAGAACAGGTAAAAAGCTAAATGAGTATGCTAAAAAGCATATTTTCAGCCCTTTAAAAATGAAGAATTCAGGATGGGCTTTGAGTGAAATAGACATAAAGAAACACACTGAACTGTATGAAAAAAAGGATGGAAGTATAGTGAAAATCCAATTGTATGAAGGGACAACTTATCCTGATGGCGGTGTCAGAACTTCAGTACAGGAGCTCTCTAAATTTTTTATTAGTCTGCTGAACGAAGGTAAATATGAAAGAACAAGAATTCTGCAAAAAGAAACGGTTGAAGAAATGCTTCGTTTTCAATACACCGGGATGAATACACCTGAAAATGTAAACCTGAACAAAATTAACCAGGGTATTTTTTGGGCTACCAAATTAAGTGCTACACGAATCGGACATAATGGATCCGACCCGGGGGTCAGAACTTTTATGCTCTCTGATTTGAATAAAGAAATTGCTGTAATTGTATTTTTTAATACTTCACTGGAGGAAAAGGATGAGGGGAAATTTTTCGACGTTTATGAGGAATTATATAAATATGCAAAAGACCTGAAAAGTAAACAGATAACCCTTCAAAATTGACAGAGGGACATATGATAAGACCGATCTGGCTTTACTGACGCAATCAGTATTGGGTCAAATGCAAAAGATAGACAATAAATAAAGGAAATACCTAAGACTTTCATGAAATGCTTTGTGCAAAAGGGCAGCACTAAATATTATATGCTTTTTCATACGGATCCTGTCGTTTGGGTGGGTGTTACAGATTAAGAATCGTATACAAAGGAATTGAGGAAAGACAGTACGGGGAAAGATAATTTCAGGGCAGGGCGTAATCATTTTAGTGACACTTTTATTTGTTTTTCCGTGGAAGTTGAATTTGTAAAGATTTATTGCAACGTTGGGGAATGGTGCAGGGGGGCTTTGAGAGATAGTATTGGGTGGTTTGATGTTACTTAATATAAGAAAGCCGAGTAGCCTATTAAGTAATCCGGTTTATGTCAAAATGGTATTGATAGTTGGCAGGCATGCTGTATCTGTTAAAGTATTGTTATTTAAAATATCATGAAGTCAGTTAGATAAAATTCAAAAAAAGAATGGTGATTCAGGGAGCTTATATACGAAACTTTAATACTCTGGAGACAGTTCCGCACAATTGAAAGAGAAGGTGATAAATGGATTATTTCTACCTTTGTATTATGGACGAATTTGAACCGATAGTTAAAAATATATCAAGATTAACTCCCCTGACAGACGAAGAAAAAGAAATTTTTATTTCGCATTTACGTATCGTAAAAGTCAAAAAGAAACAATTCATTGTTCAGCCGGATTTTATTTGTCAAAACAGAAGTTATGTTTTAAAGGGTGCTTTGCAAACTTACTTATTGGGTAATGATGGACAGGAGCACACCATAGCTCTTTCTGTTGAAGATTGGTGGACTTCCGACTTCGCAAGCTACATTACACAACAACCTGCAACCCTGTTTGTTGAAGCTGTTGAAGATTCAACACTCATTCAGTTAAGCTATAAAGATGAACAGGAGCTTTACCGGCAAGTACCGAAATTTGAACGCTTTTTTCGTTTGCAGGTAGAACGTTCAGGTGTTGCTATCCAAAAAAGAATGTTATGGAGTATCAGCAAAACAGCAGAAGAGCGATATGACGAATTTGTAAAGCGTTATCCTCATTTTTTGCATCGCTTTCCGCAATATATCATCGCTTCCTACTTGGGAATGACGACTCAATTTCTCTCTAAAATCCGTAAGCAAAAAACAAAAAGTTAATTTACTTTCACTTCTTTTTTTAATATAGTTGATTTCTAAGAATAGTTATCTGTAACACTTTTGCATGGTCAATTTTGACGTAAAATTTACATGAGATAGAAATGCAGAAATTAGAAAACAAGGTAGCTGTTATCACAGGAGGTAGTAGTGGAATCGGTTTGGCAACAGCCAAAAAATTTGTGGCGGAAGGCGCGTATGTATTCATCACAGGAAGAAGGCAATCACAATTAGACGAAGCCATAAAAGAAATCGGCTCAAACGTAACGGCAGTACAAGGCGACATTGCCAATTTAGACGATATTGTCCGCTTGTACGAAATTGTTGCAAAGGAAAGGGGGAAATTAGATATTATTATAGCAAATGCAGGAATTGTAGAACGTATTTTATTGCAAAATGCTACTCCAGAACATTTTGACAGGGTTTTTTCGGTCAATGTCAAAGCGCCGTATTTTGCTATTCAAAAAGCACTGCCCCTATTAAATGAGGGAGGGTCTATTGTACTTATATCATCAGTGGCACATCTTATCGGAGTATCTGAACACAGTGTATATAGTGCTTCAAAAGCTGCTTTACGTTCGCTTGGGCGAACATTTGCCGCAGAACTGAAAGATAGAAAAATCCGTGTTAATACACTTAGTCCCGGACCGGTTGATACTCCGATATTTGATGGACAGGGAACAAAAGAAGAAATTGAAGCTACCAAAAATGCGTATGCACAATGGAATCCGATGGGGCGTTTAGGAAGACCAGAAGAAATAGCTGCAGCCGCACTTTTTCTTGCCTCAGATGACAGTTCATTCAGTACAGGCATTGACCTCGCTGTTGATGGTGGACAAACACAGTTATAACTATCCTCACCTTTGTACTTCTACATCGCCAAAGCGAATATTATTTGCTGAAAAGTTTTAAATTAGCAACCAAATTCGCTTTGGATTGTTGTAGTGCAGAACCTGATGCTTGTACCTTAATTTTTCCGGTTCCGGCAACACCCTAAAACGTTAACTTTAAGTCGTTAAGCTAGCCGAAGAAAAAGTTGACAGACATCTGCCAAGCCCGTCCGGCGGCTGACAGGTCGTTTAGCATAAGCAGGGCGGACGATTTTTTATTAAAGACGAATTTCAATTCCGAAACAGTTGTTTCCCGAAGGAGAAACTTTTTTGTTCTGAAGAAACAATGGATTTAGAATAATGGCTATATGTTCAAGGCTATCCATAAATATTATCGGGAACTTGTACCCGCCTTTAGTGACCAGGAGTTGGCGGAACTTGACAGGTGTCTTACGATAAGGCATATACCCAAGGGCCAATATGTTGTCCGTGAAGGGCAGGTTTGCCGTTTCGTTTCCTTCGTTAATAAAGGTTTAGTGAGGGAGTTCTACTCGGCTGACCAAAAGGATGTTTCGGTAGGCTTTTTTGTTGCCGGCGACTACATAGCCGAGTACGAGAGCTTTCTGACACAGACACCGGCAGCTGCAAGTATTGATGTGCTGGAAGATGCGGAAATTGTTGACCTTGGCTTTGCCGATATGCAACGGTTATACGCTTATCCGAACTATCAAGAGTTTGGGAGAAAAATAGCGGAGTTACTTTTCATCTACCTTAACCGTCGAAATACGGCTCTGTTATCGTTTACACCAGAAGAACGGTATCGGAAAATGATTGTTGACCAGCATGAATTGTTACAGCGGGTACCTCAATACATGCTGGCATCATTTATCGGGGTGACCCCCGAACATCTGAGCAGGATCAGGAAAAAAATGAGCCGTAATTAACATTTATCAATATCCGTTGTCACGCGTTTGTTTATTGATAAATATCAATTGAAATTAAGCGCCTGGTGGTGACCTTTGCAAAAAGGTCAGAATATGGACAACGAACAACTCTTTTCTATATGCAGTACCGTGGCTATGATCGGATGGATTATTCTAATCTTTTTTCCTTTCTGGAAGTCGCGCGAAAGCTACGTTTTCGGCATTATCATCATCTTGTTTTCCATTATTTATACCTGGCTTATCTTCCTCAATTTTGACAAGAATCTGATAAGCAGTTTTAATACACTGGAAGGTGTCGGTAATCTTTTTGCTAACAAACAGATGCTGCTTGCGGGTTGGGTTCATTATCTTGCCTTTGACCTGCTGGCCGGAATATATGTTGTGAGAAACGCAAGGGCTCATTCTATTAATCATTGGATTACCACTCCGGCACTCGCACTTTGTTTCCTGTTTGGCCCTGTCGGCATCTTGCTGTACACACTCATCCGGAGCATGAAGACGCGGAATTACCTTCCAGACCTGTAACGATAATCTGACAATATGAATTTCTTAAAAGAATTGCACAGAAGAAACCCGGTTCTCTTCTGGTATGGTCTGTTGAATTTTGTAGCAGTTGCCATATGTATTGTACTGACGCTGTTGACCCATACTACCGTCAACGGAATTAATGCCTACATAAAACCTGTCAAGTTTTTTTTGTCCATAGGTATTTTTTGCTTTACTATGGGCTGGATTATGCACTACCTCGAACAGCCGGGTAAAGTCAGGACCTATACCATTATGGCCGTTACTGTGCTCTTCTATGAAAGTTTCGTGATTACCTGGCAAGCGGCTAACGGGCGACTTTCTCACTATAACAGAGATACCCCGCTCTATGCTGTACTCTTTGCAGTAATGGGTGTTGCCATCGTATTCCTGACACTGTGCACGGGCTATATCGGATTTTTGTTTTTTAAGAAAAAGAACCTCAAAATACCTGCTCCTTATAGATTAAGCATACAATTGGGAATTCTGATTTTTGTTGTCTTTGCATTACAAGGTATGGTGATGAGTATTTTGTTTACACACACAATTGGAGGTCCAGATAGTGCCACCGGGCTGCCATTCCTGAACTGGAAGCGTGAGCACGGCGACCTTCGCATCGCCCATTTTTTTGGCATGCATGCCCTTCAGATTCTGCCGCTCTTTGGTTGCTATGTTGCCAAAACACCAAAGTCGGTCAAGGTATTTGCTTCAATCTACACACTAACCGGAACAGTGTTACTTGTGCAGGCACTTTTGGGTTACCCGCTAATGTAACAGAACACTGACAGAACCGTTGGAAGGATAAAGAAATTATTCACAGGCATAAATGACGACGTTTCTCTTCGCAAGAAGGATTTTTTTATCAGGAAGCAAATAATAAACGATGAATGTAAGTAAAAAAATTATCAACGATTCAATATGGGGTGAAAAGACCGAAGTCACACCTGAGCTTGTTGATTTTTACAGGAAGAATCCAAAAGAACTGGATCTGATTATTGATAAGGAATATTTTCATGGAAAATTCATAAAGTTTTTCTTCCTGCTGGGCATCTCGTTAACCATGATCAGCCGCGCGCTAAAATTTGTATTTGCTGACACGTGGGCTTCTTTTGTGAATGAGGTGATGTTGGATATATTTTCTGAGCTGGGCATTGCAGTCTTTGGAGGTGCTATTACTGTTTTTTTGCTGGAAAAACTGAATCAGAAACAGTATGAACAAAATGTTGGATTTAGAAATGAAATCATGAACAAAATAAAAGAATCAAACAATGAATAAGAAAACAACACGGGGCATTACAAAACAACAACGTAGCTTTTATATAATGATATGGGTTGCATTGTTTCAGTTTGTATTTTCTCCGCTACATTCTCAGGAGCCATCTCAGAATCATATTGGGAAACGGCTATTCATGCCTGCTATTCAGGTTGGGTATATCCATCACAATTCTGATAATATCACCGGAGGACTCGTCATTCAGACCTCATTAGAATATCGTTCTGCAAAAAATCTGTTGTTTCGAATTAATTATGATGACTTTAGTGGCAGATTAACAGCACAGAACGAAGTAAAACAAACCTACAAAGCCAAAATTCCTTTGTCTGAACTGATCTTGGGGGCCGGCTACAGAGTGGCTAAAAACAAACACTATTTTTTTGCGGCAGTTCAATCGGGAATAAGGTTTTATGGAACGCCTGTCGTTGAAATAGATGACATCAATGAAACCATCAGTATTCATCAAAAAGCGGCAACGACAGGTACAGTGCGATATACCCTTGGGTATGAATACGAATTTTTTAAAAATGTATTTCTGAATACAGAGTTCTTCCTTGGCCATTTTTTTTTGCAAAAACATTTCTGGAGCAGCGAAAGGCCCTATCTGGGCGGATCTGTCGGCCTAAAAACAACATTGTTTTAAAATTTTTCCCCATCCTGTTCAGCACAGCTGACGGGGTTCTATGGATTTTAACTTACTATATTGTGACCCGATCAATTTCGGCGCGAATAGTTGATTTTAGAAAACTCTGATATAGATGACAATCATTCAAAATAAGACCATCATCAAAGCGCCGGTCGATCGTGTATATGCATTCCTGGCAGACGTTAACAACCATGAACAGCTTATGCCTGATGACATAGGTAATTGGTCATCTACGTATGACGACGCAAGTTTTACCATCAAGAATATGGGTGATATATCAATTAGGATAGCTAAACGGATTGATAATAGTGAAGTGGTGTTAAAGCCTTCTGTGAAAACGCCCTTTGAGGTGACACTCCGATGGAGACTAAATCAAAAAGAAGCAACCATTACGGTAGCGAAATTAGTGGTTGAGGCAGATTTAACTATCATGATGAAGATGCTGGCAACGGGGACACTTCAGAAGCTGGTAGATCACCAGGTCCACAGGTTAAGAAAGGCCTTTCCCAAAAAGAAAGACGTAATAAAAGTCTAACTTTACCCTCTCAATTTTCGAATAATATGAAAGCAATGGTTATAGGCGCAACAGGTGCAACAGGAAAAGAACTGGTAAAGGTTTTATTGCAGGATAATTTCTATTCTGAAGTTGTGTTGTTTGTCAGAAAAAGCACGGGTATATCGCATGCGAAACTGGTGGAAATAATGACTGATTTCGGACAGTTGGAAAACATAGCAGATACCATAGAAGGGGATGTTCTGTTTTCCTGCCTTGGCACTACATTGAAAGCAGCGGGTTCCAAAGAGAAACAGTTCCATGTTGATTATGAAATACCTCTAAAATTTGCGGAAATAGCTAAAAAAAATGGTGTTGCCCGGGTAGTATTGTTGTCTGCTTATGGTGCCTCTGTCAGGAGCATGGTCTTTTATTCGAAGGTAAAAGGGCAATTGGAAGAAGCCATGAAGACGTTAGCGTTTGAACAACTGGTTATTTTTCGCCCCGGCCTGTTATTACGAAAGAACTCCGACAGATTAGGTGAACGAATTTCTGCCGGTGTATTACACTTTTTAAATAGTATAGGGTTATTGAAGAAATTTAAGCCATTGCCCACAGATATCCTTGCCAGAAAAATGGCAAAAGCGACCAGGTTTTTTTCGCAGGGAATACATTTTATTGAGCGGAATAAAATCTTTGATCTTTAATAGTCCAAATTCGATAATACGATTTTCGGAAGTAAATCGGGTGATACAAACCTATTTGCAGAAGCTCCGGGTCAATCACTATAGTATGCGGACGAAGCTGTAATCCGCGCCTTTCCGGTAGGGATAAAGCAAAAAAACACCGGAGTATGACCCCGGCGTTTTCCGACCGAATACAACCCAACTTAATTAACAAATGATATTTTAACGCGGATTGGTAACCGCCAGTAAGTTTACGTTTTCGGGGGTGATCACAAGTTCTCCATTAGGAGTAACCTGAACATGCACGGCACCGTTAGCCGGCTTTTCGTCTGTTTTCCGGATGATCCACTTCAGCGTACTTTCCAGAATGTTTTCACGATGACGGTAAAGCAGATTTTTCATCGTATTCTTCAGGATAAAAGGAACGATAAGTTTTCCAAGTATCCCGCCTCTTTTGAAGGCCCAGCCCGAAACCAGGGTATCAACGGCCAGGTTGATACCCATACCCGCAAGATTGTTTCTCTTTTTCGGGAACACCGCATCTGAGAGGAAGCTTGCGGCAGGGACCAGCGGGTTGAGCCTGTTACGGATGGAGGAGAGCTTTTCATTCATTTCTTCCTCGATTTCATTCAACCGTATTTGTATTGCCTGCTTTCTTTCCCGGAGCTCATTATGTGCTTTATTGTTCATCGCTGGTTCGGTTTAGTGCAGACAAAATATAATTGATCCAGAATTGCCGCAGAAAAGCCCTGCCATAGACATACATAAGGCCCGCAGCAAGAATGTAGGCAAATGCCACTATAAAGTACCCCGCCGAGGTGCTGTTCATAAAGGAATTGATAGAGTTGGCCAGTCCGAGACTCAGGAAAAGCAGGATGACTGCACTGATGATCATGGTGAAGGCCTGAACGGCAATCCTTGAGATCACTTCAGAAACTTTCTCAGAAAGTGACAGCAGGGCCAGTTCCTTTTTCAGGTTAATATATTCCTTTGCATTTTGTATCATGTCAGGATGGTGTTCGTAGTTTTCCATGATGAGCTACCGTTTTAAGTGTTAAACCTATACTCAGAAAAACAGGAAACTGTCTTTCAGTGTAAATCCTGCAGAACCGAGGTAATGATAAGAAGTGTGAAATTTAGTAACGTAAATACCGGGTTTTAACCGTTTGTTAAGCGGAATGACAAATTCTAATTCAAGTGGATTCGCCGTAGTATGAGCGGACCTGGCAGCGTGGTATTTTACCGGAAAGGCTTCTCCACGAAAGTTTAATTCTCCCGTAACTCCTTCCACAGGTGTCATTTCCTTGTCCAGAATACTGATATATACTGTTTCTTCCGTGGCCATTTGTTTTCTCAGCGGTTCAGGGATCAGCATGGTAACCCTCAGAAGTTTACCTTTGCTGGCTTTGGCAGTGATGTGTTTCCTGCTGTTGAGTACTTCAACCCTGAACCTGTCTGCCGTGAAATAATCTCTTGCGTTATCCAGCTCGGAAGAGGCTATTTGTAGTGCTTTTTCTGTTTCATCAGACTGTCTGCTGAGCGAGTCTGCCACGTTTTTTTCAGCGGCAAGTTTTTGCTTCAGCACAGGCATCAGTTCCAGATCCTGTTCCAGCCGTTCTTTCATCTGGTTCAGGTCGTTGATCTGGGCATTGAGCAGGTCCATCTGTGTAATCTTATCTCTGCCCCAGGACCTGAGCTCAGCATTGGTTGATTTCAGACGGGCGATCAATGCCGTTTTTTCATATATGCTGCTATTGATCCTGTTGTATTGTTCTACGATGCTTTCCATCCTGGCAGCTCTGCGCTGAAGATTTCTTGCGGCCGTTTCAACGTCCTTTCGTAGTTGCTCTTTTACCACTGAAAGCGAATCCACCCTGGCACTGATCATTCCATTTTCATTACCGCTCTGGTTTTCCACACGGTTTTTGTAAATGTCGAACATGACAGAACCTACCAGGGCCATGCTCAGTGTCATGACCAAAATACTGGTGGGTTTCTGGCGATTCGCTTCCATGGTCAGTTGGTTATCTTACTTCTTCTTCCAGCTCTTCTACTTTGGCTTTTGCATAACCTTTCAGCTCATTACCCTTGCTCTTGATACGGTCGATAGCTTCTTCTCCCTTGTTCTTCGAGGTCTTAATGTAATCAAGCAGGTTGGTGGCCAGATCATTGATACTCCTTTTTAGTTTTATCCTGGTCCTGGACCCTTTGTCAGGGGCAAAAGCCAATCCGATGGTGATACCTGCCGTAGCCGCTGAGATGATTCCCAATCCGATGAATAATTTGCTTCTGTTCGTCATAATTGTAGGAGTTTTGATTGACAATGAATTTTGTATCTGGTAAGGTAAAAATTATATTCCTCTGACTGTGAAGCAGATGTCAGTGGGCAGCGGGGGTGTTTATTCCACAAACTGGGGAATATTCCGGCAATGCTGGGTATCAAGGCAGGCACAGGCTAAAATATTGCCGGATATCAGGCTTATTTTTTATTTTTACACTCTAGTTTAATAAGAATATGCTGGGACTCAAACTTCCTACCGACCCGCGCTGGGTTACCATCGTCGAATCCAATATAGAGGAGATCCTTACCGATCACGCCTGGTGTGAGCAAAAAGCGGCCAGCAATGCCATCAGCCTGATTGTCAATAACCCCGGCCTGACGGAACTTGTAACTGACCTCATGAAGATCGCCCGTGAAGAGCTGGAGCATTTTGAAATGGTGCATGAGGTGATCAAAAGCAGGGGGCTGGTGCTGGGCCGCGAACGGAAGGATCATTATGTCAACGAACTCTACAGATTTATGGAAAAGGGGGGAAGCCGAACTTCATCTCTGGTCGACAGGCTCCTTTTTTCAGCCATGATTGAAGCCCGCAGCTGTGAGCGCTTCAGGGTATTGTCAGAAAACATCAGCGATCAGGCGCTCTCCGGTTTTTATCGTGAACTGATGATCAGTGAAGCGGGGCATTATACTACGTTCCTGGGCTATGCCCGCCGGTACGGAGAGGGAATTGACGTAGACAAACGATGGAAAGAGTGGCTTGATTATGAGGCCTCTATCATTGAAAATTACGGGAAAAAGGAGACGGTGCATGGGTGAGTCGATGAGTGAATTAGTGAATTAGTGAATGAGTGAATGAATGAATTAGTGAATGATAGAATGAGTGAGTGATTTAGTGGCTTGATTATGAGATGCTTAATCACTGAATAGCTAACTCGCTAAATCACAATTTTGAGTAATTGAATGAGTGAATCAGTGGTTGTTTATGAGATATGTAATCACTAAATTGTCTTAACCGCAATTACTTGGACACAGATTATCAATTGACTATATTCGAATAAGAAAAAACTAATGGGACTTCAAAAGGGGGTTGGTTTCATATCAAATCCTTTTTGAAGTAGGTATTTGTAAGGGCTTTGATGTCCTATTCCACCATGAATTCTCTCAAAGTTATAAAAGGTTCTGAATCGATCCATGGTTTCTCTCGAATGCTTTAAATCTTCTAATTCAATTCTTTGACAAACAGCACTTTCTAGTATTGAATGATAAGATTCTATATGCGCATTCTGTTGAGGAGTAGCCGGTTTTGTAAACTCCTGACAGATTCCTTTTGCTCTGAGATATTCCTGAACAATGTTTGCTTCAAACTGACTTCCGTTATCATTTCTGACAATGAAGTATTTCGGGAGATCATACTCGCTGAAGATCTTTTCAAATAGCACTATTACACTGTCCGAACGAATCGACCAATTGATATAATGTCCCAGATTCCAACGGCTAAAGACATCCAGGACAGTCAATATCTGTACATTTGCTCTCCTTCCTGCCACATACATATACTTTATATCGAATTCCAAAAAGGTAAACTTATCTGTCGGTTTGGGAACCAGATCTTTAACCCAGTTTCGGTTGGTTTTCTTTTTCTGGCTTCGTTGAAATTTCAATAAACAACTGTCTTTCATTAGCTTATAAGTCCTGCCAGCACCAATGCAATATCCCAACTCACGATGTAGATAAATATAAGTCTTATAATACCCATAATCTACAAATTCATGAGACAATAGTTGCTTTATATCTTCGACAACCCTTGCAATACTCCAACAACTTCCATCTGACTTATAAACTACCTTGGATGCCCGTTTCCCTGGCTTCGTCTCTTTAGGCTGATAATAGTAGCTGCTACGTGGTAAACCTACCAGCTTCAGAACGGTTCTCACCGGATAGTGCTGCTCTATAAACTCTTCCGCCACCATCTGTTTCTCTATTTTCGAGGCTGGCTTTTTTTTAAAAGAGAATCCTTAATCCGAAGCTCAAGCTCTTTTTCTGCAACCATTGCTTTTAACTCCCGATTCTCTCGAAGAAGCCGTTGAATCTCCTGCTCCTGAAAAGTCTTCTGGATTCGCGATGAACCCTTACGCCCTTCCGAAAATTGCTTCTCCCAGTTCCAGATACTCGCTGTACTTACTCCGAAGGCACGGGATGCTTTAGCTGTTCCATGCTCCTTCTTGTAATTTAGGACTTCCTGCTTTTCTGATTCTGTCCATGTTTTGCGATGAGTTGACATAATGACACAAAATTAAAATGTTAAACCTAATTTTGTGTCCAAGTTTTAAACGATCTATTACCAAATAACTAACTTACTAAATCACAATTAGTGAATGAGTTATTTTTTAATATCTTGATTATAAGTAACTTAATTACTAAATGACTAATTCACTAAATCACTCAATAAATCTGGCTAAACTTGCTTTCCAGCCATAGTGCCGAAAAACAGAGCAAAAGGATACTGAACCAAAGCCAGTCGGGGAGGGTGGTTGAAGGACCCTGACTTACCGGAATTACTTTGCCTTGTTGCTGTTCCTGCATCGGGGTATAGACTTCCTCTTTTACTGCTTTTGCCATTCGGTAGCCGGAAGCCTGGGGGTAGACAAAAACCTCAAGAGAGTCAGTTATGGCTTGCCAGCCTTCTTTTCTGAAGACATAGTCTGATTGGAACAAAGCCGGATTGAGCGGGGCAGCAGCGAGCCGGATCGTATCTTCTGCAACAGACAGGTAACGGATTTTTGCCTCTTTACTGAATATCCTGACCGGTGTGCGTGTATCTGTCACAGCAGGAGCGGCAATTGATACCTTTGTTAGGGGCCTGGTCTGCAGTGATCCTATGATCTCATGCCATACCTGACTGTAAGCCAGGCTATCGCCACTCAACCTCAGGGGATAGGTCTCATTAAGAAGGCTGAGCCCGATAAGCGGCCCTGTCCGCTGCAAAGCAAAAGGGAGGTTTGCTGATACTTCCTGTATTGCCGAAGGACTGAAATGATAGGGCTGGGCGGTAAGGTTCTTTCCTGCTGCAATTTCAGTTTCATTGGATACTTTTTTAAGCGAGAAACGGGTTCCTATGGCTTTATTGATAAACCTGACCTCATTTTCGGGATCGGTCATGCCTGTAAAAAAGATACTTTTACCTTCTGATACTGCTTTCTTTACCCGGGAATCCCCGGCTTTTTCTGCACTGGTGATGATAAGGTCAGGGACAAAAGGGGTTGCCTGGTCATTGACACTTACTTTGCTCAGTGCGTCTTTGGCTATTTCTGTACTGACTTCTACTCTGTGGCCGTTTTTGCCGAGCCATTCGGCCAGGGTTTTGCTTTCAAAGTCAGGATGCCTGAGGATGAAAAGTACATTCATGGGCGCCTTTCTTATGCCGTAAAACCGGATGTCTTCCAGCTTCCGGTCGTTCAGCATCAGCTCCATGTCGGCTCTGCCAACCGACACGACCGGAAATTTCAGGGCGAATGACTGAAAACCTTTGTCAAGCAGTAGGCTGTCGGCTACTTCTCCGCCATATTTGATCCTTAAGGTGCCCGGATTTTCAAGGTTGATCTGCCCTCTTACCTCCTGTATTTCTCCCTGTTCTGCCAGCGCTTTCCAGTGAAGGCCGGCGGGTTCACCGGCCGGAAATACCGGAATCCATTGTGCCTGTCCCGGGTAAAAAAGGGATAATATTTCCGGCTGAAAATTTCTTCCCAGAAGATGTATTCTGCCGGTGCGGGAAACAAAGTCGGGGTCTTCTGCTATCCTCTTAACAAAGTTGTGATACGACATGATCTCCGGTTGATGAAGGCTGTCGCGGGTGGCGGCGAGTACCTGTGCGGAGAGGTCATCGTCATAAACAATGAGTCCTGAAGAAGAATTTTTTCCTGTCCAGGACGCTTTTGCCGCAAAAAAGAACAGCATGAGCCAGGTCAGGAAATTCAGCAGGCTTTTGATCGTCAGCTGCTTTTTGCTGAGGCTTCGCTGACGGAAAAGCAGAAAAAACTGGAGCGCAGCCAGCAGCACAAGGGCAAGGAGGATCCACCATTGAGGCCAGTGAAATACGATATGGAGTAAGAGGGATTTCATTTACTGAAGGTTTTTCCTGAATGCTTTTTCGAGTTGAGGTTCTGTCAGATAGGTATCCCGGGTCAGGCCGCCGGGTTTATGGCTGCCGGCCATCCGGTAAAGCCCGCTTCTGAGCGAGGCCGCTTCCTCTTTATCCAGGGGCTTGTCAGAAAGCAATTTCTGAAGACTGCCGAAGAGGCTTACGTTGCCGGCCCCTACCTGGCGGACCTGGGTTCCAAGGTAGTTACCCAGTGTCAATACCTGCTGTTTTTGTCTTACATCCGGCCGGATGCCGGAGAAATAACGCTCGGCAATGCCCAGCACTTCTGCAGCCAGCTTTTCTGCCTGTGGCTGGGTAAGCATCCTCGCTGAACTGTAGCGGTCGTTGAAACGGGTCAGCTCACCGGTCATCCGTTTTTCCTTTTCTTTAATGGGCGGAGGATCAAATCCGCTTTTCTTTACGTAAGTCCGGGCCTTATGTTGGGCCGATTTCAGAAATTCGAGAGCTTTTTGCTCATAGGGGATGGCCTTCTCTGGTTCATAAAGCCGAAGATGAAGTTCAGACTGCCACATTTGTTCCAGGGCCATTTTCAGCAGGCTTCTGGTCGATGCTTCATAATAGGTATTGGCTTCCCCGTCATCATGCGAGTGTACATAGGCTTCCAGCATGGCGGCCAGCGGGTCTTTATCTTCATTGGCGGCGGTTCCGGCACCATGAGAGTGCCCGTGGTCATGGCCTCCGCCGGGCTCTGTATCATGTTCTCCCTCATCATGGGCATGAGTAAAGCCTTTCAGCAGTTCTGCCGGGTCATGATGGTCGGCTCCGGACGGCATGGCTGCTCCTCCGCCTATACTGTTTTCAAATTCCTCGCCCAGGTATTGCCCGTATCTGAGGCGAAGCGCTTTCTGATCAAATCCGATCTCGTTTGAAATGCTGTTGAATTCTTTGGGAGGAAGCTTTTTCCGGCGTGCAATGAGCTTTTCCGTATCAATAATGATCTGTCTCTGGCTTCTGAAGTACTCCGGAAGTATGTTCATGGCCATAGTGGCCAGTTCGCCTTCTTCCGTTGCGGCGGTATCTTTGTACACGACAAAATAGGTATCGGACTTGGAGAAATTGGGTTCGGGACTACGGTTATCTACGGCTGCCCAATAATAATACAACTCGTCTCCCGGCGCAAAATTCAATGCCTTCAGGTCGATGATTTTGGAAAGTGCCGCTGATTTAAACCGGGAGGGCTGCAAAGGAAATCTCACTTCCCTGAACTTCACATTTTCGCCGGAGCCCCGTGCCAGTGTTGCTACGATAAAAGCCTGGTTTACCTGGAAATCGTCAGAAATTTTTGCGGAAATTTTCAGGATCATGGGGTCTTTCAGGAAGTGAAAACGATAGAGCTCTTTTGAATCCGGTTCAATCTTAGGGGCAAGGTCAGGGATGGCTTCCAGGTGATAATATTCCGACTGATAGATCAGCGAGTCTTTCCAGTAGGCTTTTAGTGAGTATAACCCTGACCCGGTGAGCTGGTCGCGGTATTCCGGAAGGCCGTTGTTTTTACGGAAGGGCCGTTCTTCCCCGCGGCTGTTGCTGAGCTGGATGTCCAGGTTTTCATGATGGCTGAACCTGACATCCCATTTCAGGGCGGAACCTGCAATGGCCGAAGCGTTCAGATCTTCGCTGCTTCTTACAGGCATTCCAGTGTAAGAGGGTGGCGTGATGGTCAGCCTGGCAGATGAAAAGACGGGTGGAACAGCGCCTGCGGCCGCAATACCGGGCTTTCCGGGGTAGGTGATTTCTCCGATGTCTGTTGCCGTTCTCTGAATTGCAGGAAGTATAAGGAAGGCGGAGAATGCCACTGTCAGTCCGGCCAGAAAATAGAGCAATGAGCGGTTGAATACCACGGGCGTCTTCATGTTTTCTGCCTGCAGGGCCAGCCTCTCCAGTTGTAATTGTTCCGCAATATTGGGTGTCGGTTTATCAAGAAGGTCGAGGCTGTATTCAGTGGCCCCCAGGTTTTTATGGATCAGGCTGACCGCTTCCTGCCGGTTGTTTCTGAAAAGACCCGCAAACCACCCCGTCAGCAAAAAGGCTGCGAAGGCACCGGTGAAAGCTAAGGGTATTGAAGGTAGAAATGTCTGTGCCAGAAAAAAAGCACTGCCGCCTGCCACCAGGCTTTTCAGCAAGGTGAAGGTGTACAGTCTGACAGAGACTCCTGATATGATCTGTTGCACTTTGTTCATGCACTTTTGCGGATGGCCATCCAGCGTTCAAGTCCGAAAATAATGATAAATAGAAGTAAAATGAGTTGCACCTGCCGGTCATTTTCCGGATGTCCGGAGTATTTTGTCGCTTTGAAAAGCTGCTGTACCTGTTGCCGGCTCAGCGGTGTTCTTTCTCCCTTCAGTCCCAGTTTTACGAGCAGCTTTTCCCCGATCCATTCCGGCAGCAAACCGGCACGAACCATGGCAGATGACAGGGGAGAGAGGCCGTCATACAAAAAGAAGACGTTGGGCAGGAACCCGGTTCCTGTTGCATTTCCTGTTACAAAATAGAAGGAAGAAGGATGTATACTTTCGGGCAGCCGGTCGGTAAAGATCAGGTCATATCCTGCTTTACTATCAGCATTCCCGTTTGTTACAAATGAAAATCCGTACACTTCTTCCAGGGCTTTGAGGGCGGCTGTCAGAACATTTTTCTGAGAGATATCCTGAAGGCGGATGTCTGTCCGGAAAACTGCTGAGGCGACAGGCTTATCCGCCGGAGCGCCTGTGGTGGCCAGCAGCCCCTCTCCGTTAAGCGCAAGATAAGTTCCGGATTGTGTTTCAATAACCGGAGCCGGGATTTGCAGGAGGCTGTCAGTTATTACATGTGTATTGACCCTTGCCGGGACAAATACCTGATTGAGGTCTTCCGGGGCTCCGGGATTACTGAGGTATATTTCCCATTGTCCGGCAGATTCAGCCTTTCCAGATCTTCTGAGCGAAGCCAGGCTGTTTCTGAGGCTGCTGTGTCCGTTGGTTTTCAGTTCATCAGCAGTCCTGATTTCTGAAGGATCATCACTCAGCATAAAAACCTTTTCCCCTTTTTTCAGGGCTTCCTCCAGTTCAAACCGGTAAGCGGCCATTACCCTGGCCTCCGGCTGTACGAGATGTATCTTTGTAGTTTCGCCGGAAAGGTCCGAAAAAGACCACAGAGGGTGCGCCAGGTAAAGTACCAGCAGCAACAGCATGAGTATCCTGAGCACCAGCAGCAGGATATTGTCCAGGCGGAATCCTTTCGATGGCTGCATGTTGTTTTCCGAAAGCCACCGCGTAGCAGCCCAGAGGATCTGGCGGCTTTTTTTCCGGTGCCAGAAATGCAGCGCTATAGGTATGAGGATTCCAAGGCTTCCCCAAAGCATCCAGGGATTCAGTAATTCCATGTCATTTCAAAATTTTTAAAGATCTGGTGATGACATCCGCCACGGGCTCGTTCAGTGCAGCCCTCACCAGGTACACATGGGGCATCTTCAGGGCTTCCTCCAGTTCAGAAAGATAATTTTCCATCGATTTCCTGAAACCGGCCTTTACTACTGAAGCTTCCAGTTCGGTTTCTCTGCCGGTTTCAAGGTCTTTGAACCTATAGAAGCCTTTGAGGTCAAAATCCGTTTCTTCCCGTCCCAATACCTGAAAAATCAGGATCTCTCTCTGTGGTCCGGCGATGTTACGGACCAGCTGAAGCCAGCCTTCATCGGCATTCAGGAGGTCTGAGGCCAGCAGGATGAGTTCCTTATGTTTTGTGCTGAGTTCAGGAAACGCCGGCGCTGTATTCATCCAGGTGCCACTGGCTTCTGCCTGCTCCAGGGTATACAGGATACGCTGAAAAGCGCCTTTTCCGGGAGAGACCAGGGTGCTGAGATTGCCCTCATGCAGGCTGTACAGACTCATGGCATCACTTTGCCTGTAACCCAGCCAGGCAAAAGACGCCAGCAGGATTTTGTAAAAATGCAGGCGGGAGAGTCCGTTTTCTGTATAGTTGGAAGAGCCTGACAGGTCCAGCATCATCCTTATATGCAGATTGCTTTCTGTAGCAGATTCCTTGACCAGGTGTTTCCCGCTGCGGGCATAAAGTTTCCAGTCTATTTTCTTCAGATCATCACCGGGCTGATAATGGCGGTATTGCTCGAATTCAGTGCCTGACCCGGAACGCCTGCTGCTGTGAATACCCAGCGTCACCTGGTCGCTGATGATTTTACCGGCAAGCTGGAGATTATTGAGTCTTACAAGTTCAGAGGTCAGTACGGCCATAATTCCGGATAAGATGAATACTGAGATTTATTTTTTGCCGAGCAGGTTGCTGATGACGTCATCTGTGGTGATGTTTTCTGCCTCTGCCCTGAAACTAAGGGCTATTCGGTGTCTTAATACCGGGAAAGCCAGTTTCTCGATATCTTCGGGGATAACAGAATAACGGCCGTTAAGTACTGCCCGGGCTTTTGAGCACAATACGAGTGCCTGTCCGGCCCGTGGACCCGCACCCCAGTCGCACCACTGCTTCACAAAAGCAGAATCGGTCTGGGCAGGCCTGGTGGCTCTTACCAACCGGTTGACCTGGGTGATGAGTTCATCACTGATGTGCACCTGGCGGGTCAGTTTTTGTAGCCCGCCGATGTCTTCACCCGACAGGATGGTTTCAATTACAGGCTTTGTGCCTCCAGTAGTGCTTTTCAATACCTGCAACTCCTCCATCTCGGTGGGGTATTCGAGTTTGATATACAACAGAAACCGGTCCAGCTGAGCCTCGGGAAGAGGATAAGTACCGGCCTGCTCGATGGGGTTCTGCGTAGCGATGATCAGGAACGGCAGAGGCAGGGCATAGTCTGTTCCTGCATAGGTCACCTTATATTCCTGCATGGCTTCCAGCAGGGCTGCCTGTGTTTTGGGCGGGGTCCTGTTGATTTCATCCGCCAGCACGATGTTGGCAAAAATAGGGCCGTGGTTAAACTTGAAAAATTTCTTGCCAGTTTCATGGTCCTCTTCCAGCATTTCTGTTCCGATGATGTCGCCCGGCATCAGGTCAGGAGTAAACTGCACTCTTTTGAATGTCATGTCCAAGGCCTCAGCGGTGGTTTTTACCATCAGGGTCTTGGCCAGACCCGGCACACCTTCCAGCAGACAGTGGCCCCCCGCCAGCAAGGCAATAAGCATTTCATTGATGACTTCTTCCTGGCCTATAATGACTTTGGCTATTTCTTTTTTCAGTAATGGCAGCCGGGCTACCAGCGATTTGTAATGACTCAGTTCTTGTGTTTCCAAAACTTAAACAGTTAATGCATAATTGATAATGTTGACACCGAATTTGGTGTTGTCTTCCGCCAGCCAGCGTTTATTTCTGAAGTCATAGTCCCACTCGCACCCGTAGTCCTTGTTGCTGTACAGCACACCGATGCGTCCGTTGATGATAATGGCTTTGAGGTAATCATGTACCAGGTCATCTCCCCAGCCATTGAGTTCGAAGCTCGTCGTGGGAGGGCCGTCAAACTTGAAAAAACAAGTATAGATGGGGTGGTCATTGGGGATTTTCTGCAAGGCTTTCGGACCGAAAGTTCTGCTCATTTCCTGTTCAAAAGATCGGGCAAAGAGACCGTCGATGTCATGATTGCAGTCGTCGACAAAAACAAAGCCTCCGTTTTGCACATAAGTATGGAAATGGGCCCGCTCCTGTGCAGAGAATTCCACCAGTTTGTGACCACTCAGGTAACAGAAAGGGCTTTTGAAGATTTCGTTGCCGCTCAGCTGGACTACCTTTTCCTTTTCATCGATCGGGATGGTCGTGTATTCCACCAGGGAGTTCAGGATGTTGGAGGGCATCCGCTGGTCCGTATCCCAGTCTCCGGAGGTGTATTGGATCCGGGTGAAAACAAAAGGTTTCAAAAGACAATGAATTGGTTATCAGAATAAAAACGATTGATGAAGCTTTGATGGTATGCCGGAAGCCTGCAGGCTTCCGGCATAGGACCGGTATTAAACAGCGTCTGAAAGCGAACTGAACGTAAATTCCCTGATTTTCATCGGAGGAACGATATAGCTCTGGTCAGATTCCGTACTCACCACCCGCTCAGGCACTCCCAGGGTTTCCAGGTTGTTGAGCATGATCACCGGGCTTTCATTGAACCTGAAGTTCTTGATGGGGTGTTTGATCTTACCATTTTCGATATAGAAGGTTCCGTCCCTGGTAAGCCCTGTCAGCAGCAGCGTCTGAGGGTCAACCGGGCGGATGTACCAGAGTTTTGTAACCAGTATTCCTCTCTGGGTACTTTTGATCATATCTTCTATGGTCGCGGTACCTCCTTCCATGATGACGTTGTTGGGCCCCGGAAGAGGTTTTACACCTTTCTGACTGGCCCAGTATCTTGAATAAGAGAGGTTTTTTACCACACCTTTTTCAATCCAGGTGGTTTTTTGCTGTGCCTGCCCGTCACCTGACCAGGGAGAAGCCGGCAGTTCGGGATGGGTGGGGTCCGAGTAAATGGTCACTCTTTCGTCCACGATCTTTTCTCCCAGTTTGGTTTTACCACCGGGTTTGCTGAAAAAGCTCCGTCCTTCATCCGCGCCGCGGGCATCCATGTCAAAATAGATGTTTTCCAGGAGTACCACTGCCGCCGTCGGTTCGAGGATAACGGTATATTTTCCGGGTTCCAGGGCTTTGGCGCCCATAGAGCCCAGCGATTTTTGCACGGCAATGGAGGAGGCCTTGGCCGTATCCAGTTTGTTGAAATCGTTATAACCCCGGATGACATAACCCGAGCCGGTTCCGTCTTCGGTTCTTACCGTAAGAGAGAAGTTGACGCTGGTGCTGGCATAATAAGCAAACAGGCCTTTGGAATTGATCATCGCCGTAAATCCGTTCCTGTTTTCGAGAAAACCGGCTGCCTGAAGATTCTGGCCTTTCGAAAGCCCCAGGCTTTTGGCCACGGCCTCGGCACGTGTGGCAGGGGTCATGGAAGCCGTTGACTCATAATACCCGCTGCCTTTGAGATAGGTCTGGGGTTCAAGAACGCCCATGTATTCGGGGTTTTCAGGCGCCAGGCGGGCTAATTCCTCTGAGCGGCGGACTACTTTTTCGATAGAGGCCTCATCAAATTCGTCGATGGTAGCCACGCCTACGCGCTTACCGAAAGACGACTGAACCGCCAGGTTCTTGTTGATGAGCAGGCCGCTGGTAGAGACTTCATTGCGGGCATAGCGCAGATTACCGCGCATTTCGCCCAGCAGATTCACTTCGCATTCATCTGCCTTGGAATATTTCAAAACCTTCTCAAGTAAGGCTTTGGCTTCCGCTTCGGTTAATATTACGGACATTTCTGTTCTGAGTTAATGTTAGAAAAATGGACCAGGATACATCAGATTTTACGGGCGGTATTGATGACATTCACGCCGTTGAAGCGGGCCGTCGAACTGCCGTGTGACACTGCGCTGACCTGCATGGGTTGTCCCTTGCCGTCAAAGAACGAGCCTCCGAGGCGGTAGTCACGCTCATCACAGATCTTCACACAGGAATTCCAGAACTCCTGGGTGTTGGACTGATAGGCCACATCCTTAAGCATACCGGCAATTTTACCATCTTTGATCTCATAATACAATTGTCCTCCGAACTGGAAGTTGTAACGCTGCTGGTCGATAGAGAACGAGCCGTCGCCGATGATGTAAATGCCTTTTTTAACGTCCTTGATCATTTCATCCACTGAAAGCGGTGTTTTTCCCGGTGCCAGCGAAACATTCGCCATGCGCTGGAACTGAACAGAACCCCAGCTGTCGGCATAGCAGCAGCCGTGCGACTCTTTTTCGCCGAGAATATGTACCTGATCGCGGATGGCCTGGTAATTGACCAGTGTGCCGTCTTTGACCAGGTCCCAGCGCTTGGTCTTAACCCCTTCATCATCCCAGCCTACAGCGCCAAGCGAACCCTCCTGGGTTTTGTCGGCGAATAGGGTTACCTCTTTACTTCCGTAATTGAAATTACCCGACTTCATCTTGTCAAGGGTAGCAAAGCTGGTACCGGCAAAGTTGGCTTCATAGCCCAGTACGCGGTCAAGCTCCAGTGGGTGGCCTACCGACTCGTGAATGGTGAGCCAGAGGTGAGATGGATCGAGGATCAGGTCATATTTGCCGGCTTCCACTGACTTGGCCGTCAGTTTCTCTTTAGCCTGCTTAGCTCCGGCAATCACGTCTTCGATCATGTCGTAGCCTTTATTGTATCTCGTGGTGATACCGGTTATCTTGTCTTTGGGATTGCTCTGCAGGTATTCATAACCCATCCCTACAGGGGCGCTCAGGGTCTGGCGGGTTTCAAATTTGCCCGTTTTAGGGTCGATGGCGGTCACTGCGAAAATAGGCCAGATGCGATGTACATCCTGATCGATATAAGAACCGTCAGAAGAAGCGAAGTACTTCTGCTCGTTGACCATAAAGAGTACGGAGTTGACGTAGTTGGCCCCGTTTTTCAGGGCAGCGTCGTTAACACTCAGCAGCAGATCTACCTTTTCTTTGATAGGTACTTCAAAGGCATTTTTCTGAATAGGCGCTTTCCAGGTCTGTTCGCCATAACCCTTCTGCGGGGCCAGGATAACCGGCTGCTTCATCAGACGGGCATTGGCTTTGGCAATGGCCACAGCCTCTTCGGCAGCTCTGGCGGTTTCTGATTCACTTTTGGCATCGACAATCGCTGCAAATCCCCAGCATCCGTCGGCGATCACCCGCACCCCGACACCGTAAGATTCAGTATTGACGATATTCTGCACCTTGTCTTCGCGGGTGACAACATACTGATTGAGGTAACGGCCGATCCGGACATCCGTGTAAGTGGCTCCTTTGGCTTTGGCAGCGTTCAGGGCCGCGTCGGCCAGGCGTTTTTTGACGGCAACATCGAGTCCGGGCTCCAGCAGTGCCTCAGCGGAGACGGTATTGCCGTGTACAGGAAAGCCGGGCAGCATCAGCGCTCCCAGGCCCATTCCCGACAACTGAACGAAATCTCTTCTTTTCAAAGCTTTTTCTGTTTGATGATTTGATAATAGATTTTAGGAGAAAATATAAAAATAAGGACTAAGATACTTAAAAAATATACCTCATTCAGGGGGATTTAAAAAAATAAGAGGTGAAAGTTGCGAAACTTTCACCTCCGGTTATGTTTTTACACGGCATCCGAGAGACTGGAGAACGTAAAATCTCTGATCTTGAGCGGCGGTATGAGGCAACCGTTTACCCTCACAGGTTTGCCGAGGGCTTCCAGGTTGTTCAGCATGATCACCGGGCTTTCATTGAATCTGAAGTTCTTGATCGGATATTTGATCTGGCCGTTTTCGATATAGAAAGTTCCGTCACGGGTAAGACCTGTGTAGAGCAGGGTCTGCGGGTCAACGGCACGGATGTACCAGAAACGTGTCACCAGGATACCTTTTGAAGTGCCTTTGATCAGGTCGGCCAGCGACTCATTGCCCCCCACCATAATGAAGCCCGGAGGCGGTGGAGTCGCTTTTACCCCTTTTTTATCGGCCCAGAAGCGGGAGTAGGAGAGGTTCTTTACAACACCGTTTTCAATCCAGGATACCTTTTCCTGAGGACGTCCGTCACCGGCAAATCCGGCTCTGGGTATCTCGGGATTCGTCGGGTCTGAGTAGATGTTGACGCGCTCATCAAACAGTTTTTCTCCGAGACGTATTCCGCCTCCTTTCTTGCTCAGGAAGCTCCGGCCCTCGTCGGCATTCCGGGCATCTATACTGCGCATCATGTTCTGAATGAGGTCCACTCCTGCAGCCGGCTCAAGAATCACGGTATATTTGCCAGGTTCGAGGGCTTTGGCGGACACAGAGGCCATGGCTTTCTGCATGGCCACTTCAGTAGATTTACGGGTGTCGAGCTTGGAAACGTCATTATAATCCTGAATGGCATAGCCCGAACCCAGCCCGTCGGCGGTTCTCACGGTGATGGAGAAGTCGACCGAGGTAGACTTATTGTAGCCAAACAGTCCTTTGCTGTTGCCGATGGCAGAGAATCCGGTGGTATCTTCGAGATAACCGGCGGCGGTAAGGTTATTCTTTTTACAGGGGTCAATGCTGTCAAACGCCGCCTTTGCCCGGTAATCGGGATCGATGGCTGCTGTTTTTTCTACATAGGCCTTGCCTTCGGTGTATTGCTGAGGGCCCAGCGCCGGCATGAACTCGGGGTTTTCCGGGGCCAGTCTGGCGATTTCTTCGGCTCTCCTGACCGTCTTTTCGAGGGAGGCGTCGTCAAATTCATTAATGGTGGCGGTGCCTGAACGTTTACCGAACACGGCCGTCACAGACAGGGAAAGGTTATTTGATTCGCCGCTCGTAGAGACGGAGTTCCGCGCATAGCGGATGTTGCCGGTACGGTTTCCCGAAAGACCGACACTCATTTCATCGGCTTTGGAAAAGGCCAGAACTTTATCGATGATGCTTTTAGCTTCTTCTTTGCTTAATATTGCCATGATTGATTGCAGGTTAAGGGTTATCCGATTTTTCTGCCGGTATTGATCACATTGACGCCGTTGAAACGGGTGGTCGAGCTGCCGTGCGATACGGCGCTTACCTGAGAGGGCTGTCCTTTTCCATCAAAGAACGACCCGAAGGTACGGTAATCATCCTTGTCGCAGATCTGTGCACAGGAGTTCCAGAATTCCTGGGTGTTGGACTGATAAGCCACATCATCGATCATCTCGGAAATCTGACCGTTTTTGATCTCATAGAAAAGCTGTCCCCCAAACTGGAAGTTGTAACGCTGCTGGTCGATGGAGTACGAACCCCTTCCGACGATATAGATGCCTTTCTCCACCCCTTTGATCATGTCCTGCACACTGAGCTTATCTTTACCTGGCAGCAGGGAGATATTCGGCATGCGCTGGAACTGTACTGAATCCCAGTTGTCGGCATAGCAACAGCCGTGTGAGGCATTTTCGCCCAGGATATTGACCTGGTCACGGATGGCCTGATAGTTGACGAGAATACCGTCTTTGATGATGTCCCACTGCTTGCAGGGTACGCCTTCGTCGTCATAACCCACGGCACCGAGGGTATGAGGCTGGGTTTTGTCAGCTACGATATTGACCAGTTTGCTGCCGTAGTTGAAAGATTTGGATTGCCACTTGTCAAGCGTGGCGAAGCTGGTTCCGGCGTAGTTGGCCTCATAGCCCAGCACCCTGTCGAGTTCGGTGGGGTGACCTACCGATTCATGGATGGTCAGACCGAGGTGGTTGGGGTCGAGTACCAGGTCGTATTTGCCGGCCTGTACCGATTTGGCGCTCAGCTTTTCTTTGGCCTGCTTAGCAGCGAACACTACGTCTTCTACCATATCATAAGAGTTACGGTAGCCGACCAAACCGTTGGGGCCGGCGATTTTTTCGCTGGCGAGGCCGTCAAGGTATTCATAGCCCATGCCCATAGGCGAGCTGATGGCGTCACGGGTCTTAAACTTCCCTGCCGCCTTGTCTACCGCTGTTACCGTAAAAGTAGGCCAGATGCGGTGGATATCCTGATCAATATAAGAACCGTCAGAAGAGGCAAAATACTTTTGTTCGTTAACAAAGAAGAGATTGGAGGTAACAAACGCCGCTCCGTTTTTCAGCGCCTCACCGTTGACGTTCATAAGGAGGTCGATTTTCTCCTGAACCGGGATTTTGAAGGCGTTCTTTTGGATGGGGGTGTTCCAGGTCACCTCGCCCACACCTTTCTGAGGCGCAAGAATAACCGGCTCGGTCTGGATTTTTGAATTCGCTTTGGCAATGGCCACGGCGGTTTCAGCACATTTGGCAATGCCATCGGCGCTGACATCGCTGGTGGCAGAAAAACCCCAGGTGCCATTGACGATGACCCGGATACCGACACCGTAGGATTCGGCATTGACGATGTTCTGCACGTTTTTCTCACGGGTAAACAGGTATTGCTGCAGGTAGCGGCCAATCCTGACGTCGGTGTAAGTGGCCCCTTTCGAGCGGGCGGCACTGAGGGCGATGTCCGCCAGTTTCTTTTTCTGAGCGGCATCCGCAGCCGGCTCAAGCAACCTTTCGACAGACACGGTATTGCCCAGCACAGGAATAGAAGATCCCATTATTGCACCGATACCCATACCAGACCATTGGATAAAATCCCTTCTTTTCATATTTAGGTCGTTGATTGAAGATAAATAATAGTTTTACATAAGCATTACACTCCGGTAATGCGCGGCTAATTTAGAAAAAAAGCGCTTATGCCAGGGACTTCATGAATAATATTTCGGAAATCAGTAGACTATCCCGGTTTTTTGGCGCACGAATGGGGTGTTTGACGCGTGAAGTCTTTATCATCTCACACCATACCCTCTGATGTATGTAAATCGTATCACTTCTGTTACTTTTGTCTCAATGATTCCTGCAGACGACATTTTAGCTGCGCTGGGCCGTTTTACGGCTGAAGACACCGTGCTTTTCAGGCAGAGGTTGGTGATACGACACTTCGCCAAAGGTCAGCACCTGATCAGTGAAGGGGAGATCTGCCGCTCGGCGTTTTATCTTCTGTCCGGAACCGTGTATCAATATGTAACAGAGGATACAGGAGAAGAGCCCGCGGAAAAGATACTCGATCTTCATCTTGAGCAGGACTGGTGTATCTCTCACACTTCTTACGCCAGGCAGAAGCCATCAAGGGTTGTGCTGCAGGCTTTTGAAGAAGTGACTGCTTTGGAAATAAGCATGGATGATATACATGAGCTGATCAGGGTTTCCCCGGCTTTTTTTCAGATGGGAGTGGTGCTGGAAAAGGCGGTATCCAGACTCCGTTTTTTTGATGAGGCCGACACCGCGCAGGAGCGCTACGACCTGCTGTTTTCCAGTCGTCCCCGTATTTTTCAGCGGTTTCCTTTGAAAATGATTGCGTCCTATCTGAGAATGACGCCTGAAACGCTGAGCAGGATCAGGGCCAGGCGTTGAAACTGCATTTCTTGATTTTGGTCAATAGGCATTCTCGGGGCTGCCCGCCACTTTTGCAGTAAAAAACTGCAAAAAACATGAAAGATCTTTCTGTACGGGCCTCCGGTATTTCACTCTTGCTGGGTGCGGGCCTGGCTTCTCTTACAATGCTGTTACATCCGTCCGGGGGAAGCCTCGATCACCTGATGAAGATCCGGCAGGTGCTGGTCTTCTCTCATTCCCTGGCTATCGTGTGTGTGCCATTGCTGGCTTTTGGTTTTCTGGGGCTTACACGGCATCTTGTGACAGACGCCCGCTGGGCAGAGCAAGGGATGATCTTTGCGGCGTTCGGGTTGGTGGCAGTACTGCTGGCCGGCACGCTGAACGGGCTGGTGCTGCCCCGTTTTGCCACCGCTTACGCAGGGTCGGAGGACAAATACGTGCATATGGTGGTAGATTACGGGAGGTACTTCAATGCCTCGCTGACCCGTATTTTTATGGCATTCCAGGTGCTGGCCATTGTCATCTGGTCGTTGATTATGGTTTTTACACGGCAGTTTTCGGTGAAGCTGGGCTATGCCGGCCTGGTACTGGGAGTGGCTGCTGTGGTCCTGTGGTTTTCCGGCTTCAATCCCGTCACCGTTTCAGGGTTCAGTATTTTTACAGGAGGTCTCGTGGCCTGGTTGCTGATGACGGGAGTGGGGATGGTGAGGGGGAAATAAACCCACCCCGCCCGGCGCTTCCCTGTAAGGAGGCGCCGGGTCGGGACAGGATCAGTGGGACAGGGGTTGTACCGACTGCTCGGTCAGATTAAGTTCTTTCATCACATTCAGGAGATTGTCTTTGTCCAGGTTGTTTGAAAACTTGCCGGGAACAATCACGATCCGGAACCTTTTGTTCAGCCGCCACGAACTGTTGAGCCGCAGCCGGTCAAAATTGGCATCCATGAAAATGCTGAAGTCGGTTCTTGTAAAGTCAAAGTTATACTGCATCACACCCTCATTAAAGGTATAGATCTGAGGCAGGGGCTTCCAGATGTCAGCGCCGTTCTTGTCTTTACCGGTAAACTCATACACCAGCAGGACGTCCGAATCAAAAATGACAGGGTCGAGGGTATAGAAATTCCTGAATTCATTATTGGTGGTGAAGTCGGCTCTGACCTCAAAAACCTCTGCGAGGAATTCCTTGGTAATGGGCGCAGGGGTTTCATTAATGGTGCAGGACTGGAACAAACCTGCTATCATCATGAGTCCGGGGATTATCAGCTTTTTCATAACCGTAAGATTTAATTTTGATGTTCTTTATGTTTATTTTATCTCTTAGATGCGGAGAGCAGGGCTGTGGTTGGCCGGAAAAGGTCATGAAAGTGTGAAGTTTTTTTTAAGTTGCTGATTGTCAGTGTTAAGGAAAATGTTAACGGTGTTTTTCCCCGTAAAAAAAGCAACGACCTGAAATCATGAAGAGGAGAAAAACAGCCTCGTATGAAGGAAAAAAGAACGGAGGGTGAACAGACATTCCTCATTGCCTATCCTGTTTTTTATTAGTTTTATTCCCTGTTTTTAATGAGATTGGTCATAAAGCCGGGCAGACGAGCGCCTTAATTTTGCATCAAAATTGTAGCACATGGATTTATTAGCTTATACAACGGCCGAAAATGCCGTCAGCGTAGTACAGTCAGGACACCGCGTTTTTATGCACGGCAGCGCCGCCACACCCGTTCACCTCATCAGGGCTTTGCAACAGCGGCACGACGAACTGAGGGGCGTTGAACTTACCAGCATCACCAGCCTCGGAGAGGTCGATTTCAGCGATCCCAAATACCGGGACAGTTTTTATGTCAACTCGCTTTTTGTCTCGGGCAATACCCGCAAGGCGGTTAACAGCGGTTACGGCGATTATATACCCATATTTCTGAGCCAGATCCCCCAGCTGTTTCGCAGCGGGTCTTTTGATATTGATGTGGCGATGATCCAGGTCTCTCCGCCCGACCGTCACGGATATTGTTCGCTGGGTACCTCTGTCGACATTGCCAAGGCAGCCATCGAAGTGGCCGGCCACGTGATCGCGCAGGTTAACCCCCGCATGCCCCGCACCCATGGCGACAGTTTTGTACATGTGAGCCAGATCAACAGCCTGGTATGGCATGAGATGGAATTGCCGGAGCTCGACTATTCGGCGGAGGCAAGCGAGGCAGTGAGGCAGATCGGCAGAAACATTGCCGCACTGATTGAGGACGGAGCCACTTTGCAACTGGGCATCGGGACGATCCCCGACCAGGTACTCAAAAACCTGGGGCACCTTAAAAACCTCGGGATACATACTGAAATGCTGTCAGACGGGGTCATACCCCTGATTGAAAGCGGCGTGATCAATAACAGCGTCAAGAAGCTGAACCGCGGTAAAACCGTGACCGGGTTTATGGCCGGTACACGCAGGCTCTATGATTTTGTGGACGACAACCCGCAGGTAGAAGTGCTGAAGATCAATTATGTGAATGACACCAGTATCATACGCCAGAACCCGCGCATGGTGGCCATCAACAGCGCCATTGAAATAGACCTTACCGGGCAGGTCTGCGCCGACTCCATCGGCACTTACCAGTATTCAGGCATCGGAGGGCAGATGGACTTTATCCGTGGCGCCTCCCTCTCAGCCGGCGGTAAACCCATTATTGCCTTACCATCTGTAACCGGCAAAGGCATTTCGAGGATCACGCCCTATCTGAAAGAAGGTGCCGGCGTGGTGACCACAAGGGGGCATGTGCACTGGATCATTACAGAATACGGTACCGTAAACCTGTTCGGACTGAATCTCAGGCAAAGGGCCAAAGCCCTGATCAGCATCGCGCACCCCGACCACCGGGAATGGCTTGAGCGGGAATTTCATACGCGGTTTGACAAATAAGAAAACACCGGAATACGGGATAACGGATAGGTATAAACCTGTAAAACGGACAATGATATTCGCATCATTATATAAAATCTTTAAATAGTAAAATTTCTTTGCATCTCCTCTGAAATTCGGTTACTTTGCGGAACGCCCCCTGAAAAGCATTCTATGAGACCGGAGTACAGACAGGAAGATGAGAAGGATGAGTCGCTGCTTTGGAGTAAGTTCAAAGCCGGAGACCAGTCTGCATTTGCAGAGATTTACCGCCTGCACATCCGGGGGCTGATTCAGTATGGATCAAAGATCAGTCTCGACAGCCAGGTGGTGCAGGATGCCATTCAGGACTTATTTTTAGAATTATGGCATAGCCGTCAGCGGCTCAGTGCCACCACCTCTGTCAGATTCTATCTTTTCAGGGCACTGCGCAACAAACTTTCAAAGAGTTTTAATGCAGATTTTAGTCTGGATGCCGGAACTGATTTTCTCAGTGAACCTTCCGTTGAATTCCTGATGATGGAAAATGAAAGGCGGGAAGACCGGCTTAAAAGGCTGAGAACGGCGTTGGATACACTTACACCCAGGCAGCAGGAAGCCATTAACCTTCGCTTTTTTCACGACTTTTCCAATGAGGAAGTCGCCTCCATGATGGGCCTCAACTACCAGTCGGCCTGTAAACTGATCTACTCCGGCCTCCGTCTGCTGAAAGAGAACATGAGTATGCTTTTGCTTATGTGTCTGTTTTTCAGTTAGTTGTAAAAAATTATAATTATTTTTCGAAAAAAATGGATTAAAATGATCCTTTTTCTCCATTAGGTAGTAGTGTCATGTCAACCCTATTTTAGTCAGCCCAAGCCTCTTTCTGTTTTCGCGTTTTCTGCGTCAAAAAACTAAACCATAGCTAATGCTATGCTTGATTTTTTATCCTTGACTACGCAAAAAATAATTTCGGCTTAACCGACACAATAGGATTGACATGACACTAGAATGAAAAACAAACTACCGATGGCAGGTGATTATTCTTCATATGGCCCGGATGATTTTCTGAGAGAACCATCCTTCAGTAACTGGGCAAACGGCAGGCCCTCACCGGAATATAGCTTCTGGGAACAATATCGTCTGGACCACCCGGAACAGGAGGAAGCCATGCGGCAGGCGGCACAACTGATTCAGGACCTGAAAACCCTTCATGAGGAACCCTATGACCAGGATATGGAAGAGGACATATGGGCGGGGATTCAGAAAGAGCTGAAACCGCGCAGGATACTGTCACTGGGGACGGCCTGGAAAGCCGCTGCTTCTGTGGCCCTGCTGGTGATGGGCTGGTGGGCGTTCCATCAGTTTCAGGCCGGTACTACACTGAAGCAGGAAACTGCGTTTCTGGGAAAACACACGGAAAGAAACACCGGAAACACGCCAAAAGAACTGAAACTTGCGGACGGCAGCGTTATCCTGTTGCAACCCAACAGCAGCCTGAGTTACGGAGATGATTTCAACGGTACAGTAAGGGAAGTCGTTCTGGAGGGGGAAGCTTTTTTTGATATAGCCCGTAATCCGGGAAAGCCTTTCATCGTTTTTGCCAACCAGGTAGTTACAAAAGTACTGGGTACCAGCTTTACCATCAAAGCCTATGAAAAAGAGTCTGATATCACGGTGGCTGTCCGTACGGGCAGGGTGTCGGTACAGTCACGAGAGGCTTTTGACCGCGGTGAAAAACACGACAGCCCGGATCTCCCGGGTCTGATCCTTACGCCGAACCAGCAGGCTGTTTATGTCAAGAAAGAAGAACAGCTCAGGAAAACACTGGTAGAACAACCACTGCCTGTGGCCGGACAGAAAGCGGCAGGCATCAGCTTCAACTTTGAGAACAAACCCCTCAGCGAGGTTTTCGCCACCCTCTCCAGGGCGTATGGCGTTGAAATTATCTATGATGAGGAAATATTCGGGAGCTGTTCGCTTACCGTCGGGCTGGAAGATGAAAGTCTCTTTGAAAAACTGAAAATTATCTGTAAAACCATAGACGCCACTTACCAGGTCATCGATACGCGGGTACTGATTTCCGGTAAAGGCTGTAAATTCTGAACTTCAACCGTTTTGCCTATGCTTTAAAATACCTGACCACAAAAAAAGCCGGTAATGCTCGCAACATCACCGGCTTTCCCGGAGAACCAATCCCTCGCAAGGACGGCCGGGTTTGTTTTTGCCTTAACGATTATTAACCAACAAAAACGTTTCAAATCTATGAAAAAAGATCGACAATTAGTCAGAACATTGTTGACTATTATGAAAATTACCTTCCTCCCCTTGTTTTTGATGATGCTGACCTTTTCCATGAGTGTGGCAAAGGAAAGTTACGGGCAGGAATTACTCAAAAAACGGGTCTCGCTTGACATCCGTAAGGCCGATTTCAGGGAAGTATTGTCCAGGATTGAGAAGACGGCCGACGTCCGGTTCAGTTTTGTGCCGAAGCTTGTGGAAACCGGCGAGAAAATCAGTGTTACGGTAGAGGATGAAACGCTGGGCAATGTGCTCAACACAGTGCTGAAACCTCTGAAGATAACCTATGAAGTGAGCGGACGCTACATTGTATTAAAGCGGAGTCTGGCTTTGCTCAATGCTCCGTCCCTGAGTTTTCCGCGTCTGGCGGTCAGGGAGGCCTCCATACACGGGCGGGTAACGGACGCCAGAGGAGAGGCCGTAATCGGCGCCACGGTGTTGCTGAATTATCAGAACAAAAACCAGATTGTTGATAAAGACGGTAATTTTACCTTTAACAATATTCCGGAAGGAAACTATAGCATCACCCTGACCAGCGTGGGGTTTAAAGAACTGAAAAAGGAAGTCAGTCTGAAAGGCACCGATGTGAAGCTTGACCTGGTTATGCAGGAAGACAATCTTCAGCTGGACCAGGTAGTGGTCACTTCCAGCGGATCGGCAAAGAAAAAGATCGAATCAAGTGTGGCCATTTCAACAGTATCGGCCAAACAGCTGGCTCAGCGGCCGCCGCTTAACAGTACGGATGTGCTTAAGGCCATTCCCGGACTTTCGGTGGAAAGCAGCGGTGGCGATGGTCCCGGCAGTGTGCGGGTAAGGGGGCTTCCCGGAGGCGGCTATGTATTTATGGGAGTGATGGAAGACGGACTGGCGGTGCTTCCTACCGGATACAGCACCAGCCCTTCTGCCGATCAGTATTACAAGGTGGATCTGACCGTTAAAAACATCGAGGCAGTCCGCGGTGGTCACGCAGCCGTGATCCTTGCCAATACACCGGGGGCGCTGATCAACCTGTTGTCGCAGACCGGCGGAGACAAGTTCAGCGGAAAGCTCAGGTATACCCGCGGACTTTCACAGAACGCCAACCGTTTCGATCTGAACCTCGGTGGTCCCCTGGCCGAGAAATGGAAATTCAATGTGGGAGGGTTCTACAGGGCAGATGACGGTATCCGTCCGCCTTCTTACCGCGCCAACGAGGGCGGACAGCTCAAGGCTAATCTTACCTATCAGTATAAAAACAATTCATATGTCCGGTTCTACGGAAAATATCTCAACGACCGGACCACCTGGCTGGTGCCATCCTATTACAGCTATGACGGCAGCGGACAGGGCAGGGCATTGCCTGATTTTGACCTGCTGAAAGAAATTCTGGCCACAAAGGACACCAAAGTGACCCTGGCCAGTCCCGACGGCCGTACAATGAATTTTGACTTTTCCGACGGAGTGCACCTCCAATCACTGTCCGGCGGAATGGAGTGGAAGCATATCACAAAGAACGAGTGGAGCATCAAAAATAACCTGAGGTATCAAAGCACCAGAAGCAGCTTTACAGGTGCCATCGTCACAGCGGCCACTTCCTACAAGAGCAATGTGAAATACTACTATCTGGACGGACAGGAGCTGAGTAACCCCACCGGATACTACACCGGACAGTCATTTATCGGCACCACGGGTGAAGACCGCCAGTTTGCAGACAACCTGGACTTCAACAAACAGCTGGGCAACCATTCTATCTCCTTTGGTCTGGGACTTCATACCTATGATGTAAAGACCTTTTCACTCGGAGCAACCTTTAATACAGAGATCAAAAATCAGCCACGTATCCTGAGGATCGGTAACAACACAGGGAATGGCTTTTCGGGTGTAAACATCGGAACTTATATAGACGGCCTCACCACGATCTCGTCGGCAATGGTTTCTGATGAAGTGGATTTCGGTAAACTTACCGTAGATGCCGGATTACGGGGAGATCGCTTCCAGGTAAAAGCTGAACGGCTTAAGAATGCTGCTCCTTTTACGGAAACCACGCCTTTCAACGAGAGCAGTAATCATATGACGGCCTCTCTGGGACTGAATTACAAGATCAATCCTGAGCATGCCTTGTTTGCCAGGGCTACCAGCACCTACAGTGCCCTGAACATCGCCAATTATTCGGCCTTCAATTTCGATCCGGCCAATGTTCGCGACAGAAAAGTGTTCATGTCGGAGGCCGGTTATAAGGTCAACACCTCGAAGTTTGCCTTGTTCAGCTCGCTTATTTATGCCAACCTGAACAACATTGCCTCCAGTATGCTGATCCCGAATACCACCCAGGGCTTTATCAGTATTGCTACCTTTGCTTCCAGCCGTAACATCAGTGCAGAGATCGAGGCCATTTATACGCCCGGCAAGAATCTGAACTTCAGGCTTACCACTACCGTACAGGACAGTAAGTATACCAAATATGAGGTGACTGCCCCTGCCAATGCCCGTGAAGACCTTGCCGGAAAACCTTATGTGTGGTCGGGCAACCAGGCCGAAAGGGTGCCGAACTACATTGCCGAACTCTCCGGAAACTATTCCTACAAGATCTTTGACCTGTTTGTAAGCTACCGTCAGATCGGTAAAAGATGGACCTCGCCAAGTAATGTGTATCGGCTGAACGGCTATAATGAAGTTTCTGCCGGTCTGGATGTGAAGATCGTCAAAGGGCTGGGCTTCAGGATATGGGCCGATAACCTCACCAACAGCCGCGGTCTGACAGAGGGGAACATCCGGGGAGACCAGTTCCTGCTCAATGGTAATTTTGAAAAAGGATCGTTGCAGATCGGAAGGGTCATTCTTCCGAGGAGCTTCTGGACATCCCTCACGTATTCATTCTGATGACTCCGGGCCCCGGTTTCCGGGGCTCTCTTTTCCTGAATCTTAATAAAGCATGATATGTTTAAATACTGGAAAGTACTTCTGGTGCTGGGCTGGTCGCTGACAGCACACGCTCAGCAGGGACCTGACCGCCCCCGGCTGGTGGTGGGAATTGTTGTGGATCAGATGCGGTATGATTACCTGTACCGCTATTATGATCAGTACAGTGAGAGAGGGTTCAAACGTCTGTTGAAGCAGGGATTCAATTGCCGGAACCATCATTATCATTATGCGCTTACGGTAACGGCAGCGGGACATGCCTCTGTTTATACGGGCTCAGCACCTTCCATGCATGGCATTGTGGGCAACGACTGGTACGATGCCACGGCCGGCAGAAGGGTCTATTGTGTGGGCGACAGTACCGCGCATACGGTGGGCAGCAGCAATCCGGTGGCAGGCAGGATGTCGCCACGGAATATGCAGGTAAGCACTGTAACAGACCAGCTTAAGATCGGCACCAATTATAGGTCTAAAGTGATCGGCATTGCCCTCAAAGACCGGGGAGCTATTTTGCCGGCCGGGCATACCGCAGACGCTGCCTATTGGTTTGACAGCAAAACAGGTAACTGGATCACCTCAAGTTTTTACAGGAAAGAACTGCCGGAATGGGTGAGGGCGTACAATGAACAGAAACGTCCGGCGGCACTCATGCGTGAAGGATGGAAGACCTTGCTGCCGGTTTCAGCCTATACCATGAGCACGGAAGATGACAAAGCCTATGAGGCCAGACTGCCCGGAGCACAAAAGCCGGTTTTCCCTTATGAGCTGGCCGGCAATGCAGGAGAGGCGTATGGAATCGTGTCATCCACCCCCCATGGAAATACCCTTACCAAAGAGATGGCCTTGCAGGCCCTGAAACAGGAGGGGTTGGGGAAAGGAGCGGCTACCGACTTCCTGACGATCAGTTTTTCGTCGCCCGACTATGTAGGACATGCTTTCGGGCCTTCTTCTGTAGAAGTACAGGACATCTACCTGAGGCTTGACCTTGATCTGGCCGAGCTGATGGAAAATCTGGACAAGCAGGTGGGAAAAGACAATTATCTGTTTTTTCTGACCGCCGATCACGGAGTGATGGATGTCACCGATCTCTGGAACGAGCACAGGCTCCCGGCGGGTCGGATCAACTATCAGGGTATGAATACAGCCCTTAAGGCAGCACTGAAAGAAGCATTCGGGGAAGGAGATTTCATACGGGCTTCCGAGAATTTCCAGTTCTATCTTAATCACGCATTGATCCGCACACGTCAGCTGCAGGCGGAGGCTGTTTTTGACGTGATCAGAAAAACACTTATGACGTTTGAAGGCGTTTCGGATGTAGTCAATCTGCATGACCTGCATCGTTCGGCTCTGAATCCTCACCTCAGCACATTGTATCGGAACGGCTATCATGTGAAACGAAGCGGCGATGTACAGATCGTCGTGGAACCGGGCTGGATGGCCGGACCTATCGCCGCCAATCATGGTTCACCATACAGTAATGACACCCACATACCGCTTCTGCTTTACGGAAAGGGGATCAGGCCTGGTCAGACGTTCAGGAAAACCTCAGTAGCCGATACCGCCCCGACCATTGCCGCACTGCTTTCGGTGCTGGAGCCTAATGGCAGTATCGGAGAGGTCATCACCGAATCATTAAAATAAGATGCAAGGAAAGCCCGGAACACTGTCTCCGGGTTTTTTATGGAATTGGAGGAGTATAGAATGAACCGTTTAATAAAAATGGCTTGGATTCTTACAGGGTTCTTTCAAAATTAGAGGTATTCAATACCCTAAACTTCCGTAGCTATTATGATCAGAAATTGGTGGAGTATTTTCAGACCGGCCGATAAAAAAACGGCGGCAAGAAGGGTGATGGCCAGGCTATTGGCTATTTTCCTGATGACTGCATTGATTACGGTTTCCTTTTTTGTTTCAGGTTACCGTGAAAACCGGGGTTATGTGTTGGCGAACGTACTGATCGTTATTTTTTCTGCGACGATTTGCGGGTTCCTTCTCGGGTTTCTTTTCGGGATCCCCAGGAGCCTGCGATTCAGGGATGAAAAATCCGGAGGAAAAGAAGAAAGCGGCAGTTATTTTGCTGACAACACCAACCTCGAAGAGATCTCAGACTGGATTACGAAGATCATCATCGGACTCAGTCTGGTAGAGCTGCGAAAGATACTGAAGATGACAGAACATACGGCCAGAAATGTAGCCGCCTCTTTTCCGCCTGGCGATAAGGACTTATTTGTATTCTCCTATGCCTTGCTGGTGTTCTTTTCAGCATTGGGATTTTTTGGTGGTTATTTCTGGTCACGAACACTGCTGGGAGCCATCCTGACACAGTCGAGGAAGGAGCAGGAAGACCTCATCAGTCTGGCCAACCGGAATCTTTCGAATGTCAATGAAGAAACCAACGAACACAAAGGAGAAGGCCTCAGTTTCGATTTACTGAAGAGGAAAACCATCCTGCTGCTTGCTGAAAATCCGGTAATAGACAAGACTGACTCTCAGAAAGGCCGTTGGGGAGGGTTAGCTCTTGCAAATGGCCGGCGGCTGACGGCATGGGTACGGCCTACGGTGCTGGGCTTGTATGACGTAACGATTGAGGTCAGTTCAGTGTCTGAAAACCCGCTCGATAAACCGGTGGTCATTTTGCTGGACAGCACTTTTCCTGAAGACGTTATCTATTTGCAGCCTGTTGCCAATAAGGTGGAGGTCACTGTGGTTGCCTATGAGGCATTCACGATCGCAGCCTTATGTGATGATCTTGAAACCCGCCTGGAGCTGGACCTGCAACAGCAAAAAGGACTGCCTGCCGGGTTTTACTATAAATAAGAACGGGGCATGGGTTACCAGCACCAAAAGCCGGATGATTCCGGCTTTGAAAAAAATTAGCGATTTTCCTTTTGCCCGCTGTCTTCTTCTTTGACAGGCGGTGGCGGAGGAGGGGGTGGCGGAAGGTCAGATTTTTTCTTTTTCACCGCAGGAGGTGGTGGCGGTGGAGGAAAATCCTTCTCTGAGGCTTCTGCCGGCGGCGGAGGTGGCGGAAGAGGGGGGCTTGTTTTTTTCCTCTTTTCTATTGGCGGCGGTGGCGGAGGCGGCGGTGGAAGCAGATCAGCCACTTTTTCTCTTTGCGCTTCTGTCATCACATCAAAGATCTGATTAAGCCTTTGCTGGTCTTTGGTGGTGATCCTGATGGTGGTTCGCTTACCCTGGCGCGTTGTAGACTGTTTGATGATCGACTCATATTCGGTCATCATTTCGGGAGTGGCACCTTTCCCTGATTTGGTAGCGGTGACCTGGGCCGCAGTGCTTCCGCCGAACAGCAGAAGCGAAAAACCGAGTACCGGTACAATGGCCGCCTGTCGCAGGAACACCTGGATCGGCGACGACGTTTTGTTCATCATAAGCAGACGTTTTTTTATGGTGAGAAAATTGAAATAACTGCCAAAAGGGTGGGTCAGCTTCAGGCTGGCTGCCTGGATCAGTGCATACTGATAAGCCTGGTGGTCAGGCTGCAGGCACACTACTGCGTCATCTGCCTGGAACTCATGGTTAAGCCGGATGGCCCTGTTAAAAAGTCTGAAAAAGGGATTGATCCAGAAAACAGCCTGCAGAAGTTCCATGAAGAGAATGTCTGCAGAATGCCGGAAGCGGGCGTGGGCTGTTTCGTGCATCAGGATGTCTTCTCTGACGTTTCCTGAAATAAAGGCGTCTTTGTTCAGAAACACATAATGCAGAAAACTATAGGGCATTTCTAGCCCTGGTATCAGTATGATGGTGACGGGAGAAAAATACCGTACTTCAGACTTCCGTATTTTTTTGATAAGAGAGGTCAGGTGGTATCCGAAACGCACAAGGAGCGTCAGGGTTATGAGCAGGTAAACCGTGACAGTGATTGCTTCAACAGTAAAAACGTTCTCACGCACGGGCGCATCGGTAACAGTGACCGCACTCACCTGTCTTTGGGCAACTCCTGAAATATCCGGCAAGGTGATGAGTCCGAAGCTGAGTTCCATCGCAGGGATGAGCAGGGATAATAGCACCGAGACCAGCAGATAGAAACGCTTGAAGGCGTGCATCTTTTCTTTTTCCAGGAGCAGGTGATAGGCCCCCAGAAAGAATCCTGAACACAGGATAACTCTGAGCAGGTAGATGATCATGATTTTTTCAGGTTGATTTTATCTTCTACAATCTTCTTTAACTCCTCCAGCTCTGACGCAGAAAGGTCAGTAGCGGTGGTAAAAAAGGACGCAAACTGAACGGGTGAGTTGTTGAAGAAGTCTCTGATCATGTTGTTGACATGGCTCGAGAAATAATCTTCTTTCCGGATCAGCGGGTAGTACTCACGGGAGTTGCCAAACAGTGTATAGCCTACAAAGCCTTTATCCTGCATCCGCTTCAGAAGCGTGGCAATAGTAGTGGAGGCAGGTTTGGGGTCGGGATACAGTTCTATGAGATCCTTCATAAAAACCTTTTCCTGTTGCCAGATCAGCTCCATCAGTTGTTCTTCTGCTTTTGAAAGTGCCATTGTTCTATATTTGTAAATTTTACTCTACAAATGTAGAATAAAATTTCAACGAAACAAATTTTTCCGGTGTTTTTTTGGGAAACGGATCAGATTTGACATAATCAGGTATTTACTATCAGTCTTCCGGAAGGCTGTAGCGGTGCAGAGAAACGCCTTTTATTCCGTCAAGGCCGGCCGGTAACCGGCCATCGTCGCAGATGATCACCTCGTATTTATCCTCCACCAGTTTTTGAAGGGTAGCCTGGTCGGGAAGGTAGGGATAAACGGTCATGGAGGTATAAAACATGGCTTCGACCGGGCGGGGATAATTAAAAAGGACTGCTCCGGGCCTGTCATGAGCTTTTAGTCCGGTGATCCAGGCAGGTACCGACGAAGGGGTCATTCCGGATACCCCGGCTGACCGGTAAAGCCGCCACAAAGGTGAAATAACCATGGCCAGGATCAGGGCCCAGCCCGCAATCACAAATCTGCCGGACCGTATTTTATCGGCCAGCATGAAAGCAAATTCGCAGCACATCAGTAGTATGGCCGGGAAAGTAAAAAGGATATACCCGGGCATTTTGGTAGATGCCATGGTAAACACCAGTAAGGGTACATAGAACCAGACGAGCAAGGCGAGGTCACGGTAATTGATGTGGCGGAAGTTCCTGAGCGTACGGTAGGTAAACCAGGCCAGCGGGACAAAAAATACCACCGAAATATCAATCAGGAGTCTTTTGATATAGAAAAAAAACGGGAACGTGATGCCTTCGAGGGTTTCATTGAGGTGCCGGTGATTATAGTCAAATTCCCATCGGGCTTCCAGCGGAAAATACCTGAAGGTGTACCATTGCCACGGTAGAAATACAGCAAATGTAAGCACAGCCATGACCAGGAAATGCCCGGCGATCTTACGTAAGGAAAATTTACCGCTGTCGGCCACCAGCAGGATCCAGACCGGGAACACGATCAGGGCAGGCAACCATTTGGAAAGGATGGCAAGGCCGATACAAATGCCCGTCAGAACATTGTAAACAGGCTTCGTGGTCCGGGCAAAGAGAGCCGCCAGAGCAATGGCCAGCAGTATGAAGAACTGGAAGGTCACATCTATGTGATCTGTCGGCAGGTGGGCGCCGGTAAGGTCAATCAGAAGTCCGTTAACGGCCATCAGGCAGGCAGCGGCCAGACCCGTTTTCCTGCTGAAAAGGGTTTTGCCGATCAGAAAAACCAGGTAAATACTGAGTGTGGAGAGGATAATGGAAGGCAGGCGCACAGCCATTTCACTGATGCCGAACACCGACAGACTTCCGGAAATAAGCCATAAGGCCATGGGTTGCTTGTGCAGCCAGATATGGTTGGCGTCCCAGTCGATATAATGATAGGGCATTACGGGGTGCTCATACAGTGTGGGTTTAAAAGGGTGAGCGATCATGTTTTTCGCTACCAGGGCATGAAAGCGTTCATCCCAGGGATGCAGAAAAGGGTCTGAGGCAGAGTAGATCCGGAAAACCAGGCCTACGCCCATTACCACCAGCAAAAACAGGTATATCTTTTTATCATTATGTAAAAGCCTGCCGGAATGGAGGTGTTCTTGTTCGGTCATTGATCGTGATTAAGCACTGTAAAGTTAGGACTTAGGGTGGTGACAAAAAAGCCTGACGAAAAATATCCTTTGTATGACCGGGTTTCGCGGATTTCAGATTTGAGGTTCGTCCGAGGCTGCCGGAAGGTCTTTGACGGCATTTTCCGGGAACCCGACAGGTTTGATGACCTGTGCTTCTGGTCGTCTCATATTCCGCTTTGATATACTTTTTATTCCGCGGGGATCACACCATAGAAAATTTAATCCTAACTTAAGGACCTGATTTTCAAAAACCTTATATCAGCAAACCAAACTAATATGAAGAAAAGAAGCTTTACTTTACTTTTTACGACCCTGGCCGTTTTTTCCCTGCATGCCCAGTCGTTGTTGTTACGTCAGCCGGCTGTCAATGCCGACGGCTCCCTGGTGGCTTTTTCTTTTCAGGGAGACATCTGGACGGTGCCTGCCTCGGGCGGGAAGGCCTCACGTCTGACCGTTCATGAGGCATATGAGTCTAATCCGATATTCAGCCCCGATGGGAAAAGAATCGCTTTTTCGGGGGCCAGATTCGGGAACAATGATGTTTTTGTCATGCCTGCCGAAGGCGGTTTACCCAAGCGGCTGACCTATCATTCAGGAGCAGATAATGTGGCCAGCTGGACACAGGCTGGTAAGATTCTCTTCTCCGCCAACCGTGAGTTCAGGCAGATCGAAAGACCCTCGGAAGTCTACAGCATCAGTCCGGACGGAGGAACAGAGTCACGCTTTCTGGATGCGGTGGGTTTTGACCCTGTGCTGTCACCCAATGGCCGGTTTCTGGCTTTTGTAAGGGGTGACATCAACCCGGTGGCCCGCCAGGCGTACAAAGGCAGCTCTGACCGCGACCTGTGGATTTATGATACGAAGAACAAGACGTATCAGCAGCTGCCCGGTTTTGAAACCAACGACGTGTTTCCGCAGTGGGGAAACAACGAAACGCTGTATTTTCTGAGCAGCAATGACGGGGCCTATAACCTGTACCGACTGAAAATCACTGCGGAAGGGAAGGCTTCAGGAACGCCTGAAAAGATAACAAACTATAAAGATGAATCTATCCGCTCATTCGGGATTTCGGCTGACGGCAAAACCCTCGTGTTTGAAAAAGACATGAACCTTTATCTTCTGAAAACCGCCGGCGGACAGGCCCAGAAGCTGAATGTGGAGATCCGTGCCGACGACCGCCTGGATGCTACCGAACAAAAAATACTGACTACCGGAGCTACCGCGTACACCGTTTCTCCCAACGGTAAGCTGCTGGCGTTTTCTGTAAGGGGAGAGGTGTTTATCAAAGAAGCGGACAAAGAGAAATCCAGAAGTATCAACCTCTCCGAACATCCTTATCGGGATATAGAGCCGGCCTGGCTGAACGACTCCACCCTGTTGTTTACCAGCGACAGGGCTGATGGCAACTTCGACCTATACCTGGTCCGCTCGGCCGATACCGCGCAGAGAAACATTTTCAAAAGTATGAAGCATCAGCTGCTAAGGATTACCCGTACGGCAGAGGATGAAACCTCTTCGGAGATCTCGCCGGACGGGAAAAAAATAGCCTATATCAGAGGGCGCGGTACGCTGATCGTCAGCGAGATCGGCGCAGACGGCAAACTGAGTAATGAGAAGATATTAAGTAACTCCTGGGCAAAGCCCTCCGGAATCGCCTGGAGTCCTGACAGCAAATGGCTGGCTTATGCCATGCCCGACCTGTATTTTAACCAGGAAGTATTTATTCAAGCGGCCGATAATTCCGCGAAACCGGTGAATGTTTCCATGCACCCCCGCTCCGACGGGCAGCCCTTCTGGAGTGCCGACGGCTCTAAACTGGGCTTTATTTCAGCACGAAGCGCCGGGCGCAGCAATGACGTCTGGTTTGTATGGCTCAAAAAGGACGACTGGGAGAAATCGGGTCAGGACTGGCTTGAGCGGGACAGCCCTGCCGAGACCGCTCCGGCCAAAGCGGGAGAAAAGAAAGGTCCTAAGCCGGTGCAGATTGATTTTGATCGCATTCATGAGCGTGTAGTGCAGGTGACGGGTTTTCCCGGTGACGAAAATGACCTGGTAATCTCCAGAGACGGGGAGACGTTCTATTATACTACAGCCAGCAGCAATGCCAAAGGGCGTGACCTGTACAGCATCAAGTGGGATGGCAAAGAACTGAAAGAAATCACTAAAGGCGGTGCGGGCCCCTCAAACCTGAAAATGGACAAGGACGGAAAGTACCTCTATTTTACCCGTTCAGGTGGGATGGGAAGGGTTGACCTGAAAAGCAGCGCGACGGAAAGTCTGCCGTTTTCCGGCAAGATGAAGATCGATTATGCCGCTGAGCGCACTCAGGTGTTTGAGGAAGCCTGGAGAACCATCCGTGATGGGTTTTATGATCCCCGCCATCATGGTTACGACTGGGCAAAGCTTCGCGATAAATACCGCGAAAGGTGCATCAACGCCAGCACACCCAATGATTTCCGGGATATGTTTAACCTGCTGCTGGGAGAGCTGAACTCCAGTCACATGGGGCTGACCGTAGCCGACAGGGCCGAAACCCAGCGGGAAACGACGGGTCTGCTGGGCGTGGAAATTATTCCGGCAGATGGCGGTGTAAAGATCACGCATGTCGTGCCCGAAACGCCGGCCGGAAAAGACAGAAGCCGTCTGAAAGAAGGAGAGGTCATTACTTCTGTTAACGGACAGCCTGTGAGTCCGGAGGGCAATTTCCACGAACTGTTCAATGGCCTGGCCAACGAAAAAGTACTGCTGGAGGTGAAGGGTACAGATGGAAAATCGCGGGAAGTGGTGATCAGGCCCGCCACCAGCATCAGCACAGATTTGTATAATGAATGGGTGGAGGAACGTAAAAAGCTGGTAGAGAAATTTTCAGGAGGAAAACTCGGCTATATCCACATCAGGGGGATGGACTTCCCAAGCTTTGAAGTCGTGGAGCGCGAATTTACCGCGGCAGGCTATGGAAAAGAAGGACTGGTGATCGACGTGCGCTACAATGGCGGCGGGTCTACCACCGATTACCTCATGACGGTGCTGAATTACAAACAGCATGCTTACACCATCCCGAGGGGCGCCAGCGAAAATCCTGAGAAAGACAAGCTGAAGTACCGTGATTATTATCCCATTGGAGAAAGACTCGTGTATGCGGCCTGGACAAAACCCTCTGTTGCCCTGTGTAATGAAGGCAGTTATTCCAATGCAGAGATATTTTCACATGCCTACAAGACCCTAGGCATCGGTAAGTTGGTAGGGCAACCCACCAATGGTTCGGTGATCTCTACCGGTGGCAAAGGACTGATGGATGGTTCCTTCGTGCGGCTGCCGCTCAGGGGATGGTACACCAAAGCTACAGATCAGAATCAGGAGCTGGGGCCGGCTGTACCGGACATTCTCGTAGAGAACCAGCCCGACTGGATCGCCAAAGGTACCGACGACCAGCTGAAAAGAGCGGTGGAAGAACTGCTGAAGGAGTTGGGTGAGAAGAAATGATTTTTTGTGTAAAAAACCGGTTGCCATCATATGGATTGTGGCCGGTTTTTATACTTTTTCTAAACCTCTGTGAATTTATCATGATTAATCGTCCTTTTCAGTATGAATAATATTACATGACTAATCTGAATTTTAGCGATAAAACCTGATCTTCTATAGAGGTGTCCGATAGATATCACTTCTTAATCGCCTCAGCCAGCCTTTTTTGAGTTTTATTGGCATTACGTTTTTCAGTAAGTCGATTATAGTATTCTGAAAATTGGATATCAAAACCGGCATTGATCAGGTTATTCTTAAGAGAGAACTCTTCTGTTTTCACAATAGGAACCCCGAACGTGACATTAAAGTCTAATGCATTACTGAAGGTAAGCCCCAAACCCAGGCCAACGATTGGGAAATTGAATTCTTTGCTGGTTTTAACATTGACAAGGTTGTATAATAAACCGGAACCATAGAAAAGCATATGAAAATTGCTTACTAACGGCTCTTTTGGAGCAGAGCTTTTTATGTAATTCCTGTTTCGTATCCTGTACGTTTCACCTGGGTTTCGGTTAAGCCAAAAAGCTTTGTCTCTGATTTTGTACTTTAATCCTATTTTTTCACTCACGTATGACAAATTGTAAATAGGGGGGGTGTCTTCCAAACTAAGGGGGGTATTAAAGAAGGCATTATTTACTCCAACTGTAAAATGGAATTCGAAGGGGTTAAATTTATAGGGTCGCAGACTTTGAAGCTTTATCACAAAGCTTTCGATATTAAAACTTAATACCTCTTTTCCATTGTTATCAAAATCGGTAACCGTATAATCTTTTACGAACGAAATTAAGGTAGCCAAAGCATTCCTGATATTTTCGTCCGGAAAGATTTATCCGATATCGGTAATGAGTTTAAGGTACTCTGAAATAGTCTCTGCTTTATTGAACTCATATAACTTTGCCGCCAATATAAAGAATTTTTCAGCTTTCTGAGTATTAGCGTAGTCAATGGACAACTTACTCATTAGCTTATCATTTAGGGTAGCACTCGCCTCATTGAAAAGTGTTATTACGGTCAGATATTCTTTGCTCCTGTAACTCTGATTTGTCATGACAGGAACAAATTCACGTGAAAAAGTATAAAGAATGTCAGAGAGAACTCCTGTATTCTCGGTATCTTTTGAGACCTGTCGGATAACTTTCTCTACATAAAAATACATGAGGTTAAGGTTTTTCATCTCTTTTTGATAAAGAGTATCTTTGTTTGTTTCGGCGCTTAAATCTTCTATGAGTTTTTTTAATTTTTGATGAAGGCTGCCTAGCTTATTTCCCATGTCGCTTGCGTTCAGCTTGATACCAGGAGAATCAATCCGTGCAATTTCGTTGGAAGTAAATTTATTCAGGTTATCATTCCTGAAGCTGAATTGCTGAGTAAGGTAATTTATTAAACCGATGTGTCCGGTCAGCTTTTTGAGTTCTGAACACATATTTTCATACATATTCCGGGCCAGAAGAATTGCAACCTTGATTTCATCTTTATTGGTTTTAGTGTGTTGAACAAGATCAACATACTTATTCATATGCTCGTAAGTTGCCGAATAAGAGACCTGCATCAATCCCAATTGCTTTAGCTGCTCATCCTGTCTGATGGCTTCGCTGGCCATGTCAATGATAAGCGAAAGCAACATCCGTTTTTTGGTATCATCATTAATTTTGATATCATTAACGTCTTTTTCTGTTACAACAGGACTTTGTTTAGATTTGCGGGTAGCCGCAGCAGAAGGCATTTTTGCTTTCAATGTTTCCAGTTGATCTTCAATGTAGGGATCTTTTGTCAGCTTGAAAAGGCTTGAGTTATCTGATAAGGTTGCCAAATCAATACCGGAATAATATTTAGCCAGATCTTTAAAAGTGTTCAACCTGTCTCCTTTAAGACTTCTTAAATAATAGTCTGCAAAAGTGGTAGTAAATACAAGATTCACAGTATTTTCCATAATTTTTCGTGTTCTGACCTGATAGTCTTTTTCTTGAACAAGTTCTTTAACAACGTTATTGGTAAAACTGTATATTGTTCCGCCAGCATTCTCAACTTTTGACAGGAAAAAATTCTGAATGGCCTTGAACTTAAGTTCCTGCTGTTTTTCAGCAACTATTTCCATAATCAACTGGGCATCAAGTGAACCTTTGGCAAAAGACAGACCATTGAGGCCGATCTGCAGAGTAGGGGCAGTGTGTTCAAGGTCACCCTGAGCCCTTACAATTTTCGGAATTATCAGAGCCAGGCTCCAGAATAATAAGCTAAGCAGAAATGTTTTCATTTTGAACAGGGTAAGGTAAGTGTTAATATCGAAAATAAAGTTACCTGATTTAATATACGGATGCAAGGGTATTTTTCCCGTATCTAAGGTTTTATTGGCTGGACACCGGATTTGGCTAAAGAATGGGCTGTTGAGAGAAGGATAAAGAACTTTTTGAGCCAGAGGAGGGGATTTGTACAATGGATAGAAACAAAAAATGGAACCTGTTTCATCATTATGAAACAAAATCCCATTTTTTAAGAACTTCGGGTCTCATTTCTTCAAAAACGCCGAATACATCCATACGAGTTTTTCCTGGGCGCGGATGTAATCGCTCATCAGGGCGTTGGTGCCTTCGTCGTCGATTTCTGCTGACAGACTCAGCAGCTCGCGTTGCAGGGTAATGGTGGTCTTAAACGATTCCAGGATGTTTTCCACAGCCCTGACCCCGTCAGAAACCTGGGTGCTTTCTTCTATCTGCGACACCTTTTTGTAGCCGGAGTAATTGTGATCGGGTGAATAACCGAGGGTGAGGATGCGTTCGGCGATCTCATCGATCTTGAGCAGAAGATCGTTGTAAAGTTCTTCGAATTTCAGGTGCAGCTCAAAAAACTTATCTCCCTTGATGTTCCAGTGGTATCCCCGGACATTCTGATAAAAAATGGAATAATTGGCCAGCAGGGCATTGAGTTTGCCGGCCAGTTGCTGTGATTTTTCGATATCAAGGCCTATGGCATTCAGATTTTTCATAGGATATTTACGTTTAAGTTCGTGTTCTTACAAAGATAAAACGCGCGATAGGGAAAACGTTCCCCAAGGCCGGTATTTTGGCTGATTTATGATGAAGATCAGTAAATTTCATTCGTGAAATCACCGCATCATTACAATGCAATTGATATACACTCCCAGACGACTTTCGTGCTCTCATCTTGTACTCTTCTTATTTTTCATCATGGGCTCCCGGTCTTATCCGCCCTGTTTCAGACTTCAGCAGGATCGTTCAGCTTAGCTTTTGCCTGTTGTATTTGTTCCGGTATTCCAGAGGAGATATGCCCGTAATTTTCCGGAACACCTCCCGGAATGCCTTTACATCGGAATATCCCACGTCGTACATTACTTCATTGATGTTTTTTCGGCTTGTTTCAAACATCTTTTTTGCCGCTTCAACTCTTACCCTCTGTACATATTCCACCGGCGAATTGCCCGTAGCTTTGATGAACCGCCTGTCGAAGTTTCTTCTGCCGACGGCAAGCTCTGATGCCAGCTGTTCAATCGAGATTTTTTCATGCAGGTTGGTCTCAATATAGGTCTGTGCCTGCTGAATAATTTCATCTCCATGCGATTTCTGACCGGAAAAAATAATAAAAGCCGACTGGTTTTCCCTGTCTGCTTCGATCTGGAATACCTTGGCGCAGAAAATCGCCGTGGGCCTGTCAAAATATTTCTCTACCAGATAAATAATCAGGTTCAGAAAGGAATAGGCCCCGCCATTGGTATAAATTCCGTTTTCGTCGGTAATCAGTCGGTCTGTCTGTAAATTCACCTTAGGAAACATCGCCCTGAATGTGTCGGCAAATGCCCAGTGAGTGGAGCAGGTTCTCCCGTTCAGCAGGCCGGATGAAGCCAGTAAAAAGGCTCCCGTACAGATACTGGCCACTTCTGCGCCGTTCTTATATTGTTTAATGATCCAGTCTGCCACAGATTTATTCCCTTTTATGGCCTTCTCATAGTTGTGGTTGAGTGACGGAATAATGATAAGGTCGGTTTTGCTGATCTCCGAAATAAGCACCTGGGGCTTTACACTGAACAAGTCATTATGAAAACTTACTTCTTTCGAAAGCCCCGCCAGCTGAATGCTGTATCGTTCCTCCCTGTTTCTTTCTTTCCAGCTGGCATTGGCCCTGTTCAGGATCTTATAAGCGCCGATGATACTGCTGAGATTGTTTTCGCCTTCAGGAACGAGGATTGTGATATGCTTCATTGCTTTTTTAAGCAAATATAAAAGAAAAACATTGTCTTAATCAACCCCTGATATTGTCTGTTTTACACACTATAAAGTGTTTTTTAAGACCATAATTTTGCAATATGAAATTAAATCAGAATGGCAGACACAGATTTTAAGATTACTTTACTGACAAGTGAATCCCCACGGAGTGTATTTCAGACCGTTATGAACGTTAAGGCGTGGTGGTCGGGGTTTTATGAGGAAGCAATTGAAGGGGAGATGGGAAAATTGAATGACGAATTCAGCTTCAGTGCGGCCGGCGGGGCGCATTATTCCACCCAGAAACTCACAACACTTATTCCGGATCAAAAAATCGTGTGGCTGATCACCGGAAGCGATTTCAGCTATCTGGAAAAGAGGGATGAATGGACGGGAACGCAGCTCGTGTTTGAGATTTCAGAGGAGGAAGGCAAGACCCGGCTGACTTTTACGCATAAAGGCCTCACACCTCGGGCAGAGTGCTACGAGGCCTGCGCTCCGGCATGGACACAGTATCTGCTGCAGAAGCTGCGTCCTCTGATAAACGCTGCAACCGTCTGAAAAAGAAGAGAATACGAATGGCTGCTGCCTATTGGGCAATGGTCCGGTATATACTATTAAAACAAACCAAAAAATGACTGAAAATAAGAGCTTTTCAACAGCCTTCCTGGTAAAGGAGCGTCCTGAAACGGTGTTTAATGCCATAAAAGACTTCCGTGCCTGGTGGTCAGAAGAAATCGAAGGAGAAACCGGTGAACTGAATGAAACGTTTTTTTATCATTATAAAGATGTGCATTTGTGTAAACTGAAACTTGTTGAGATGATTCCTGACAAGAGATTGGTTTACCTGGTGCTGGACAATGCTTTTAATTTTGTTCAGGATAAAAGTGAGTGGGTAAATACCCGCCTTACTTTTGATATTGGTCTGGAAGAGGGAGGCACAAAGGTGATGTTCATCCATGAGGGGTTGGTACCCGAATATGAATGTTATGAAGTATGTAATGATGCCTGGACCAGCTACATCCAGGGAAGCCTGCGCGGTCTGATCACCACCGGTAAGGGAAAGCCCAATCCGGCAGAGGGAGGTCTCAACGCTGAATTAGTGGAAAAGTGGGGTTTGCCAAAGAAATAACCTGCCTGACCCGACCCTTCGTGTTTTATTCGTGGCTGAATAACGACTTATACTGAGCCCCGAACGTCAGACAAACACTCAAAAAAGAGGGATTATTTATCAGCATAATACCCGAGGGACGAAAGGGCTAAAACAATCACCTTTTCTTCCTGAATTCTGTAAATCAGACTGTGTTCATCACTTATTCTTCCTGACCAGGTTGGCGTTTTGTAGTGCTTTAAAATAATACACAGAATAGAAAATGCCGGTGATGACGGCATTATGTAGCAGGAAGTAAAACCGCCTCGCACCATCAGATGCGAAAGATCCAGGACGCTATCCGGAAAGTGGGTGCGAGCTTATGAATACCCGGTTGGATTGTTAAGGATGATAGATATCGGGTCGATCAAATTTAGAAATGAACGAGCGAAGATGTGATCTTCCTGTTACTGATTTAATGGATACTAAATAGGTTAATCATTTCTTTTCGGACCCATCGTCTTTTTACTTTTGGGTAAATAGTTATCTTGTGAAACTATTTTTTCTCCCGTTTTTAGTTCCAGGGCTTTTCTTGCATCTCCGGCGATGGTTCCTCCTTCTCTTGCCACTTCTTTGTTTTCCATAAATCCTTCCGGATTTTTTGTTTTCACGATAGCAGTGGTCGAAGCTTCCCCCAGCATAGAGAAAATTAATTCGAGATCCGTCATGTGATCCCGGAGATTCTGACTTTTAAGGCCTTTGACTTTTTTATGATCAGAGGGAATCAGACCAAAAGTTGTTTTTGATATTTCTGCCGTTAAAATGGAATACTCTTTTTGTTCCTCACACCCCTGTTTTTCCATTCGTCTGTCAGTTCTTCTCTTATCGCTATGCTACGCATTCGCTTTTCAATCCAGTCGTCCGGATAGCCCCTTTGAGTTTATAAAGTTCCCGGGTGCGTTGTGTTGCCAGCTCAGGGTTTTCGATTTCATCCAGACGATCAGATCCTATCTGGGCAAGCCAAAGCTTGAAGGGCTCTGCTTTTACCGATGGGATGGATTGAATAATCCGGAGTATACCTTTAGCGTCTGCAGCCTGTACTTTCCTTTTTTTGCCATCAGCGGCCTTCATTTCAACCAGGGTACAAATTGTACCCCAGTTGCTTTTTAGTATTGCGTCCCGCAAAAGCATTTTTTTAAGATATTGCTTAACATCAGTGCTATCAGAAAGTACCTGTACTACATCCTGTACAGAGAAATACCATTTTTGTTCTGTTTCGTGCCAAACAGTCCTTATTTGTGTGTTTTCGAATAATTTTATGCCATTCATGATCGAATTTACATATTTTTATTTTGTGCGGATAGTACAACAGACATATTTTTTAAGTCAGGTCATTCATGAATTATTATGACAAACTTTGCTGATTCTGGTTTTACGAAGTACTCATGACTTCACCCGCGATGTTTCTTATCCGGAAGGTTTGCTGTTGAAAGAGCTTTTTTCAGGAAACATAGTTTTACCACGAAGTTTGTCCAGATTCTTATCAATTGCCACTAAAGGAGTGTTTTGTTTAGTGATATCTTTTGCCGTTTTCATAATTGTAGTTTTAAAATTGTGTTTAAGTTAAAATTAGTTCATCAATCTAAGAATTCTTTCTGCTGCTCCCTGATCAGTGTTTTGGTATTCTATAATCATTCATTCCCGTCCGAACCGCTTCAGGCCGGGCGGGTAAAATTATTACCGTCTCTCTGATCAAGCCAAAGGCTCAGGCAGCTCAGCATTCGAAAATTCAATTGGACCGCCCCTCTTTTTGCTGGCTGGTTGTTTTGCCGGAGTTTAGCTTTAATTTTCATTTATTAAAAAGCTTTTTGAAAACTCATCCATTTCCATTTTAAGTTCATCTAGTTTTTTTATTATTTCTGATATTCTATCATTGTCTAAAGTATCGGTTTGATCAAGTAATAGTTCATGCAGTACCTTAAATTTTTCAAGACAATTTACCAGATCTTTTTGAACTTCTCTTTTATGTACAGGTGTAGATACGGATTTTAATTTGGTGATCGTCTCATTTAAGTATGTTATTAAGTGGATGTTATTTTCTTTTATTTTAATAAGTTTCGTAAAAAGACTTTGGTCTTTTAGTATACTTTCTTCATCGTGAATCGCCATATATTGTCTTTCAAGCATTATTTGCCTAATTTTTAATCTCCAGTTAGTGGTTAAATAAACAGATTGTAGGTATGGAAGTTTTATTTGGATTTTTGAAATCAATTTTTCGTGCAATTCTTTTAAATTATCTAGGTCAGAAGTAGAGATACTTCTATTGTGTGCCTCTTCTCTTCTGATTTTATTTAATCTTTCCATTAATTTCTCGAAATCAGATAAGTTCAAGAAAAATGATTTGAATATGTTAAAGTGAGTGGAAATGATCGTTTTTAACTGGAGTGTATAAGTGTATAATATTAAGATATCTCCATCAGCTATTTTTTCTCCAAATTGACTTTCGTAAGTGTCTTTTACGCCTTTTCCCAGTTTATTGTTTAGGCTTTCATCCCACCAATTTTCACCAAACTTCTTTTTCAGTTCTGTTTTTATAATTTCTCTTATAGAGTTTTCAATCTCTGATATAATTTGCTTTGCTTGAACAAGTCTATAATCATTCGTATTTTCTTGAAACAGCGTTAACTTCATCCATTCAATAGAATTACCAGTACCAATAAGTTCAGCAGTTGACTTAGTTGATAATGCATTTAGAATTTCTTCACCATTTTTATCAAATGCTTTAACTAAGTAATAGTTGAATTTTATATTTTCGTAAGTTTTATCTCGAAAAAAGCCGTTGAAAAATCCCATTATTATTACTATTTCTAATTTAATATCAATAGAATTTTGTGAAGTGGGATAGAAACTGCAGGATAGACAATCATCATTGACAATTATAATATCTTTTACAACGATTTGCTCACATTTAGGTTCTAAAATGTGAAGATTCTCGAGGCCAAATTTTATAAAACTTATTAAACTCTCTAATGTTATCATAAAGGCTTTCTTTAGATTAAGCTAAAGCTTTCTTAGTAAAAGGCGACATGCGTCAGGAATGCTGTGCTTATACAGGTGAAGAAACTTACAGGAAAATGAATTCTAAAAAAAACTACGAAGTATTGTGAATTTGTGTTCTATCTTGTCAATACCATACATTAAAATTACGTGAACATTTATTAATTTATTTTAATTCTTTGGATTCTGTAAGGCTTGTATTTATAAGTCCTTGGGAAAATTTCCCATAAGCGTTAAGAATTTTATCGAATTTTGTAGTAAAGTCGATTGATAGAGACCAACCTAATGATAAAATTATTTTCAATTGTTCCGTAGAATTTTTATCACGATGGGCGACACAGTTATGTCTGATACTTTTAAGTTGTTCAAAATAGACTTCTTTATAATCGTTTAATTCCTTTGATAATGATTTGAGTTCATTATTAAGAAGCTCATGGTTAGAAAATTTACTGATGATTTTTCTTAAATCTTTCCCTGTTAATTCGAAAATATCGTTAATAGCCTCATATATTAAAAGGGCACTCTGCCTTGCAAAAAATCTTTTACTCCATTCATTCTTAGTTAAGAATAGGTTTTCTCCAATTGTTTTTAAATCGAGAGAAACGAGATTAATATAACTTCCCAGATTCCATATAACTTTGCTATCCTTAAAATTATTATAGTCAGAATGTTCAATTGATTTTTGAAACATTTCTAAAGTTTTTAGCTGTGTTTCATAGTTTTTTTTAAAAGTTTTCTCAATGCTTTTTCTCTCTTTATCAATCCGCTTTTCTAAATCCAAATCAAATTCGTTTTTTTTGAACATATATTACTTTTTTAATAGCTATTTATTGCCTATCCTTCCTCGAAACCAACAACTCACAAATATCCACATCCAGCAGGTCCGCGATTTTTAGTAATTCTTTCAGATGAGGTTGGGACTTGTTGATGCACCAGTTAGACACGGTGTGTTCGTTCTTTTCCAGTTGGGCGGCGAGGTCTTTCTGGCTTACGCCTTTTCTGACCAGCACTTCTTTTATCGTATTTATTCTTTCCTCCATAAAGCCAAAAAGTCATAGTTTGGAGCTTAGTAGCCCTCTTATAGTTAAATATTCTGAGAGGTATAATTCAGTATAGTAAATAGATAGGTATTGCTCATGTATATACACTTTTCTTTGTAATTAGTGATCTTTCTTTATATCGAACTCACAATTAGATACTAACACTCGGATTCGATTCCTTTATTATTTTATAAATCCAATAGGGATAATAGTCGTACCTGCTTTGCACAGCCTTCTCTGTCCGGGTAGATACTTACAAAATCGATTTTCGACATCGTATAAATATCTATTAATGCAGTCTTGTACTCAGTTCTAGGTATAATGAATTTTATCAAAATGGGTTTATTTAAGTGATAAACGTCATAAATTTTGCTGTCAAAAAAATGTATTAAATCCAAAGATAAATTGTGGACTCCGCTAATATGTGTAAACAATCCATCTTGAGCATCTATTCTAATGTTTGGAAGTTTTTCATTTGGCGAAACAATTGAAAATCCCTCCCTTTCAAATATCTTAATGTCGCCATTTGATTTAATTAACTCTTGTAAATTTCTGTTGGCAGCAAGTTCATGGGTGTTATTAATTTTTAATGCATAAATGGCTACATATGAATGGGTATTACTTTTTAAAACTTCATCACTAAAAGCAAAAAAGGCAGCCTTATTTACAGTTTTTGTCCAATCTAAAAATGGTGTTGTAAGACCGTAGTGTTGGCCAATACCCCAATAGTCGTTATTGTTATTATATGTATTGTCTTTTTCTATTGTGTTTATCAACTTTTTGTATTTATTCAAAAGATCTTCCATGGGGTCAGCCCCTCCTAATGGAAAAGGGGCAATAATGCCCATTCTTTTTAGGAATCTTTGAAGGCTTGTTTCAATTGGCCAATCAGAATCGTTTTGTCCCCGAAATATGTAGTCTTTTTTGTTTGAAAGGCCCTCTATTTTTTTCTTAAATTCAGTCCAAGAACCACATTTAACTTCTTTTATTATTCTCATTTTCGACAATGCTTTTAATTCTAACAGGTTTACCGACCGCCTCTAAATCGTATAAATCAATTAATATGGAATGAAAAACAAAATTTGTGGGATGGATTGGCAGTTTAAAGTCATTAGATATTTCAGTGAAAAATTCTGAATAATTGTCATCTATGTCGAATCCTAATAGTCCGTTTTGCCATAATACATCGAAAATATTCAAATCGCTGCCGACATCGAAAATTTTGATTGCATAATCCTTAGCTTTAATGAGTTCAGATTTATTAAACCTATCTTTGCCAATAAATAAAATGATCTCCTTTATTTTTTCAATAAAAATATTTGAAAGGTTTAAGTATTCCTGATCCCCATAATAAGCGGAGGTATACATTTTGTGAATTCCTAATTTGAAAGCCTCAGAAGGCATTAGGTTTGCAGTCAAATGATTTGCTGAAATTTGTATTTGCTCTTGTGCAAATCTTTTGGCATAAAAATGTACAATCTCCTTTAACTCTGATTCAAAGTATTCGAAATTATTATTTGAATTTCTAATTTCAAGTATTTTAGCTGATATAGAATTGCCAAGAATAATTATATCACGTGGAATGCTTCTAGAATGGCGAACTAAATAATCAGACACTAACTCAGTAACATTCCTTTTTGTATTATTTATTTCTTTTAGTCCTAGCCAATTTTCTATATTTTTCGCACCTTTTTTTATGAAAATATTATCATCTAGATGCTTAACTTTTTCTATCAAGAGAAATTTTGCAGTGTCAGGATTCCAATGGAGTATTGTGACATAAGAAGGGTCAAGGTATCTTGTTTCATGTTCAGATGCTAAAACGGAACTGTAAACATGATCTCTAATAGAAATCAAAATGTGTAATTTGCCCCCAATTGAAGCATCTCTTAAAAATTGCATTAAAGCATAAAACAATCCCTTTTGTGCTCTTAACCAATACATAGGGGCGTGCTGATACTCTTCATCAATTGCATCCACAAAGAAATATAAAGGTGCAGAATCTTTCAAAATTAATGATAAATCAAACTCCAATTCAGACCATAGTATTGAATCTGTTAACCTGTTGAAATCTTTCCCATCATTGATTTCATCTATTATCTCAATCACTTGACTAAAAATTGTAATCGGTCTTGTTGCTGAACTCAATATTTTTTTGTATTTTTTCCTAAAGTCTTTTGGAAGTCTTTTTTTTATATCAGATAATTTTGAATTATTTGTAATATGAGTAATAATGGTTCGTATGATTGCTAAACGCCATAATATTCTCCATTTTTCAGTGAGTAATTCTCCATTAAACAGTTGTGAAAATTTTAATATATGTTCAGTTTGTGGTCGTATTTGATTTAGATATTCCAGCACCGTATCAAAATTCTCGGAATAAATACTATTTTCCTTTTTTAGATTTATATAGTATCTGCGTAAATAAAGTGTTTTTCCACTGCCCTTTTTGCCAACTATGACTCTAAAGTGTTCAGTGCCATAATTTGAAATGCCACTGTTCTCATTAAATATTCTGACAAAACCTTTACTTCCAACTTTTTCCATGTCTTCTACACTTGAGGCACGGGATGCATCTGGGCTGCCAAAAGGGATTATTCTGTCTTTTTCCTTTTCTTGATTTTCAATAAAGCTATTGAACGATTTCATACAATTTATTTATAGTGGTTCTGCGTTAATAATTTCTTATTTATTCAATTAATAGATTGCAAAGTCTTTTCTTAACTATCAATTATTTGCAAGTACTTACAAACGCTTACCTAACAATATTACAAATATTATCACATATATACTATTATGATGGTAAAATGTTGTCAAAAAATATAATATAACAGATATTTTCCCTTATTAGGTTAGTTAATTATCATTAATTTTACGTTGTAAAATGTTAACCGTTCATTTGTAAAAAAGGAATAATGAGGGTAGGTAGGGAGTATTGGTTGTTTCTACCCTGATCAGCGCGTTTTGAAAGTTGGTTATGTAAACATGGCGTTCATTTTTTAGTTTTCTTTTATGGACTGGGAGAGGGCTGGCTGCCGGAATACACGGCATAGGGCGGAACTCATTGTCATCAGTATATTAGTCATAAGTTGTCTGGAATCCATGTCGCAGTCCGGTGCTCCGATGGTTTATTACCGCCGAACAATTTTACGGAATTTGTGTTTCACAAATTGAAGGGCCTTTTTAATTTGAAGGTTTAAAGTCATAATGACGTATGAAACACTTAAAAATACTGGTTTTATTAATGCCAATCTTGATGACAAGCTCCTGCTTCGAGCGCATAAGGTTCAATAATGTCTATGTCTATTATCTGAATCACATGAAGTGTGGGACGAAGCAATATGGGATTTTTGAGGTTTCCAGTACCCATTTTAAGGTCTTTCCTATGATGGAGGCGGATACTATGACGGTTGGAGGTAAACTATACCAAAATGTTATCCTCATAGAAATGCCGGATACGCTCACCGGTAATTATTATGGAGTAGATTACAACGAGGTGGGTAAAACAACGATTAATTGCAAAGAACTTCAGCATCTGAATGAAATCAGTCCGATTCGTAATTTCTATTTTCTAAACAAAAATAAACCTTTCGTGCCTTCATGAGCTTAGTTTTGAGAGAGTTGAGTACGCGAAATCATACTCAACTCTTTTATTAAAAAAAAGAAATCAGGAAGGTTTAGATAAGAGTCGTGTGGTGTCAGTAAACTATTTCATAATTCTAAATAAGGTTCAAAATGGGTTTTAGATAGTTACGAGGCTTTATCTTTGAAATTGTGCCAGGGTTTCGGGCTATTTCAACGCTACCGCGTTGTCCCCCAAATCCCCATCAACCCGCCCCCCAAACACATCCACCCCCACAAAACCAGGCTTATGGGCAACAATCAGCCGAATCAAGGTCTCCTTACGGTTAATCACATGAGCCTTGTAATAGACAGGCCGGTCGTCTTTTCGCATTTCTGAAGGGTGTTTGTCAAATACGCCGACCATCAGCAGCTCGTTTATTCCGATTGCTTTTTCTGAGCCATCCTTCTGATTTTCAAAGCGTTGAGCCTTGAGGGTGAGCGTCACTTCGTAGCGGCCGTCGGGGAGGCGGGTGGTTTTGGCGTCTTTGACGGAGAGGTCGTAGGTGATCACCCGTTTCAGCCAGTCGTTGAGCAGGGTGTGGTGCTGAGCGGGTGTTACTTTGTAAAGTTCGTTTAAAAACTCCAGGGAGGTCAGGCTGGGGTGTTGTTCGTTGGGGTGTCTGGCCGTTAGGTTTTTGAGTACCCCGTTCAGCTGTTTTTCGCCGATCAGGTCTCTGATCGCCATCATGATCGTATAGCTCTTACCATAATCTACATACTGCTGTCCGTAGCTGAGGTAAACGGGCGGTTCGTGGCCCGCGGCGTTCGACCGGCCCGAGAAGTACTCGTAGTGGGCTGTACGCGACAGCCGGGCTACGCTGCCCAGGCCGTAGTGTTTTTCCATCACGACGGCTTCGGTGTATTTGGCCAGGCCTTCGGTAAACAGACTCGCCCCCTCGGTATTACGTGATACCAGGATATGTCCCCACCACTGATGGGCTACCTCGTGGATGGTCCGCTTGGCCACGAGGTCGAAGCCGTTGGGGTCGCGGTTGTCGATCAGGTACAGGCGGTTTTCCACCATGCAGATGGTGCCCGGGTGAGCAAAGCCCCCGAAACCCCAGATGGCCGGTATCTCCACAAAGCGGATGTGCCGGAAAGGGTAGGGGCCAAAATTCTCCAGGCAATAATCGAGGGTCTGCCTGGTGCTTTCGGTCATCTTATCGATATTAAACGTATGTCCGGGGTGGTAATAATGTTCGATGACTATCCCCTTGTAATTTTCTTTTTTGACAACATACCTGCCCGAGAAATAGCCGATAACCGGCACCATCCGGACGGGTGTTTTGTAATGGAAGTACTTACGCCCGCCCAAGGCCCAGGTTTTCAGCAGTTCGCCCGGGGCAATGGCGGTCTGGTCGCCCTGCGTAGAAACCACCGTCTCAAAATCCACCCGTCCGGCTCCGGGTGTTTCGGTGTTGAGGTGCTCGTCGGTCACTTCTTCTGCCGGCCGTGGCGGCAGCTTGCGTTTCTCCCGTTCAAAGCGGTCGCTGATCTCGAGGCTCCGGCGATAGCCCAGCACCGGTTCGAACGTATTCTGGGTCAGGTAAGAGCCGTTGCTCACCAGCGAGCGACTCGTCTCAAAGCCCCTGAACCTTTTGTCGATGGTATACTTAAAGTTCACCCGTTGTCCCGGCTTTACGGGAGCTTTAAACCGATAGATACGTACCCCCAAGACGCTGTCGCGGCTTACAGGCACAGCATTTTCAAGGGAAACTTGTCGCAAAGTCTCCCGCTCCGTAATCATCACTTCCCTGATCAGCGAGTCGCTGGTGTTCTCCAGCACATAATCCGCCTTGAAAACAAAGCGGTTTTCGTCGGGATACAAGTCGATCGCCGTCTTCATACTGTAGGCATACAAGCGAGGCAGGGTCTGGTATTTTTTGTATTGGCGTTCATAGCGTTCCAGTTGGTTGGTCTGCTCCGACGAGGTCACATAAGGTGTTGTCACGTTGGTCTGATAAAAAATAAAGGCTGCAGAAGAAGTAAAGACCAGCACCAGGAGGCACGCCGCCCCCAGCTGCCAGGCCGGCCAGTGGGTAAACGCCCGTTTAAGCCGGAAGAGCAGGCTGTGCACCGTGCCTCGCGTCCAGAGCCGGAAACTGAGGAGCACAAAGAGTAAGCCCAGCGACAGCCAGTACACCGCGTAGGCATGATAGGCCCGCGTTTCGCCGCTGTAGCCGCTCATGTCGGTGTATACCGGCTCGGGTAGGCGTCCCAGTCGCAGCATCGGGTGTTCGATACCCAGACTCCGGGCCAGTACAGAGCCCAGCAGGATGATCAGCAGCAGGGTAATGGCCATGCCTAGGTACTTGTGGCCCGTCAGCGTCTGCACCAGCAAAGCCAGCAGCACATAAAAAAGCAGGCTGACGCCCTGGTAATAAAAAACAGAAAGGTAGAGGCCCGGATTGAAATCGAAATACCCGCCAAGGACCTGGAAGCCGAGGTCGCATATAATAGCGGAGAGGATAAGGAAAAACGGTAGCAGCAGTAACGCCACGAATTTGGACGAAAACAAGACGAGGTTGCCCGCCGGAGTAGCGTCGCTGATGCCGCTGAAACGGAAGGAACGCTCGCGGTGCACCACTTCGCCGCTGTAAAACACGATGAGTAACACACTGAAGGGAAATAAAGCAGAGCTGAACTCCCGGATCAGGATGTAGGAGGCCGGGTACCAGCTTTCGCCGAAGCCGCCGCCCTGATGGATCTTCGAGTAGGTCTCAGAAATGACGATGACCAGCCAAAATACCATAATGCCAATAAACGGCAGGCCCCTGAAGACCGAGCTTAATTCTATCTTCAATAAAGAATAAAACGATTGCCATTGCGAGAGGGCATTTATCCTGACTCGTGTTTTCTGATAGGGGAGGAATGGGCCAGACGATTGTTCGTCCCGGCTTTCCCTGGTTTTCTTCAGTTTTTCCCGGCCTTTCCGGAACGAAAACCGTGCGTAAGTCAGACCCAGCAGGACCAGGGAGATGCCCATCCACAAGATCCTGTTCCCTAAAAAATAGCCGGACAAGGTCAGCACCCGCGAGTTCTTTTGAAAAGGCGTCCAGAATTGTACTTTCTGGAAAAAGGCCGACAGTCCGAAGGGATCGGCCAGGGCGGCGTACACCATGTTTTCGGGCGACACGGGTGCGGCATTGGCCAGCAGGGGTGAATTGAGAAAGATAGAACACACCCAATACAGCACATAGATCATCACTGCCCCTAGGTAGGTGAGCGTCTGATTTTTGGTGAGCATGCTGATGCTGAAAATCACCGACGTGCAGATGAACACATTGGGCAGCACGAGTAAGGCCCAGACATTGACGTAGGAAGCCAGGTGAAAAGGAGCCAGCCGCTCAGGATCAAGCGGGGCCAGCACCGTACTCAGGCCTATACCCAGTAAAAAAGTACTGAAAGCCAGCACGCTGAACAGGAATACACCCAGGAAACGGGAGGAAAAGAACTGCCTTTTGCTTATGGACGTACTGTAAATCAAGGCCTCACTCTGGTAAGTGGCGTCACGCAACACCCCGCTGACGCTGAAAAACATGATCACAAATACACAGCCGAGGGTGAATAAGCCCGAATTAAAGGCGATTTGGTACGGCGAGTTAAAGTCCAGGCCGTCCTGGGCAAAGCCCTGGCCGCCGATCATGTAGCCCATCGCAAAAAATAACAGGGAAAACAGGCCGAACGAGCGTTGACGGGCCTGGTAGTGTACTTCGAATTTTAATAAGGACAGCAACATGGCTCAGGGGGTTTGGCGGGTGAAACGGGTGGAGAAATAAACGTCTTCGAGGTTGGGGTTTACGGCCTCAAAACCTGCTTCCGGGCGTTCGTCGGCCAGCACATGGACCTGGGTTTTGCCGGAAACCAGCTTGGTAGAGATTACCTGGAAACGCGGGCGGAGCTCTGCCAGAGCTTCTTTGCTCACGGTTTTTGACCAGACCCGGTTTTCCAGTGAGCGGACCAGTTCAGCCGGGTTGCCCCGGGCAATCAGCTGCCCTTCGGCCAGGATTCCCATGTCCGGGCAAAGGTCGTAGACGTCTTCGACGATGTGCGTAGAAAGGATCACAATGATATTTTCACCGATTTCGCTGAGGAGGTTGAGGAAACGGTTGCGTTCTTCGGGATCGAGCCCCGCGGTGGGTTCGTCGACGATGATCAGTTGAGGGTCGCCCAATAGGGCCTGGGCAATACCAAACCGCTGCCGCATGCCGCCCGAAAAGGTATAAACTGCTCTTTTACGATGACTATAAAGATTGGTTTGGTGCAACAGGGCTTCTACCTGCTCTTGCCGGTCTTTTTTATGAGAAATGCCTTTGAGTACGGCCAGGTGATCGAGCAGGCTTAGGGCAGAAATTTTGGGGTAAACGCCAAACTCCTGGGGAAGGTACCCAAGCTGTTTGCGGATTTCTTCAGGCCAGGCGATGATGTCTGTGCCGTTAAAACGGACCGAACCCGAAGACGGCTCCTGTAAAGAAGCGATGGTCCGCATCAGTGACGATTTGCCCGCCCCGTTGGAGCCCAGCAGGCCAAACATCCCGTTTTTAAGCGTCAAAGATACATTTTGCAAGGCTTTTACGCCGTTGGGGTATGTTTTAGATAAGTTTTCGATGTTGAGAATGTTCATTGCTTGTCAGAATTTTAAGCTAACTTAGTAATGAAGTGTGGGTCGCTATAATAAGAATGACCAACCCTCAGATTTTCAGCATAAAAACCTTAAGAACGGACATGAACCACATTGAAGGCAAAAAGCAAAGCGTTTGTGCGGATTTTAGGGTGGTTGATCATAAATAGTTGGGGGTGTGTGAATACAGAGTTAGTTTTGGGCTGTGAGCTTTAAGCAGTAAGCCGGAAAGCAAAAAAGTGATTAGATGTCAGTTCGAGGGGTAATTTTACAGTTGTAAAAAAACAATATGAATTGACCGAACTACTTGCCACGAAGACACGAAGTCACGGTTCATTTGAGTTAAAAGTAAAATAAATAAAAAAATAAATCATCCTTTGAAAAAATTCTCTGTTTGAGTAAAGCTGAAAATCAGTCTACTATTTCTCTTTGTGTCAAATGATTTTCAGATTTACGAGTTAGAATTTTTGCTGCTTTTTTTGCGGGAGGCCGCCCCGTCACTTTTTTTCAGCCAAAAAAAGTAAAGCCCTTTAGTAATTCATTTGCGAGGAAGATGACTGATAGTGTCGAAAACCGTTACTTTACTACTAAACCCGAAGGCTTTTGATAACCCTGAATATCCTTAATGTTAAAGAAAAGTCCGTCGCCTCTTTCACTACAGTGGTGAAATAGAAGGAAACAATTATCAAAAGACGACAAGTCTCTTTACACGATAATTCAATAATGAATATAATAAAAAAATATAAAGCCTTCCTGATCGGTCTGATACTGATTCTGCTACTCAGAGCCGTGCTGGTGCAAGCTAAAATCATCCTGATCGACCCCAGTGAATACCAGGAGAATATTCTGGGCTTTTTGTTCTGGTGGATGGTGTTGTCATTACCCATTCATTATTTTGAATACCTGAAAAAACACAGGGTTTTTATTGCCAAACTGGCCGGGCTACTCCTGTTTATGGTGTTGGTGCTGATACTGGATGATCGGATGCAGATGCCCGATAATCCCGTTTCGGTGCTGGCGATCCTGATGTTTTGGTTGGGACTGTTTTACCTGCTGATGAAGAGCTTTTTCCTGAAGTACCGTGTGTTTATCATGGTATTTTATGCCGTCAATTTTACGTATTATTTACTGGTTAGGATATTGTGCGGACAAGGTGATGTCGCTTATGCCTATCATAAAGACATCTTCTTCGTTTTGTTTTTTGTGCCGATTCCCGTGCTTGTCGTATTGTGGATTTACGAGCAATGGAAATGGCTGAAGAACCTGAAAGAAGAGAAAGCCAATGCAGAACTCGCGATGCTGAAGTCACAGGTCAACCCGCATTTCTTTTTCAATACCCTTAATAACCTGTATTCTCTGACCGTAAAACATTCTGACAAGGCTCCGGAGGTGATCCTGAAGTTGTCGGAGATGATGCGGTATACGATTTATGAAGGCCAGAAGGATTTCGTGCCCTTGCAGGAAGAGGTTGCCTATCTCGAAAATTATATCGCCTTGCACAAGATCAGGCATCACAAAACGGTAGATATCACTTTTGAACATGAGATTGCAGGGCAGATGATGGTAGCTCCGCTGTTATTCATTATCCTGCTGGAAAACGCCTTCAAACACGGCGTGGAAAAACTCACGGAAAATGCCTGGGTCAAGATCGCCTTGCAGGCGGATGACAGGGAGATACGCTTTCGAATCGAAAATAATTTCGATAAAACGGACCAGCCCGAAGCTCCCGGCATAGGTCTTGAAAACCTCCAGCGTCGCCTGTCGCTGATCTACCCTGAGCAACACAAGCTGGAAGTCGCAAAGGGGGATGGGGTGTATAGCGTAATTCTGACAATTCCTAAAAAGTCCCGCTAGGGACGACATATCGTCAGACCATCGGTAACGAAAGGAAATAGAATAGGCAAAAGAAACCCAAAAGTCCCATAGGGACGACATATTGTCAGACCATCGGTAACGAAAGGAAATAGAATAGGCAAAAGAAACCCAAAAGTCCCATAGGGACGACATATTGTCAGACCATCGGTAACGAAAGGAAATAGAATAGGCAAAAGAAACCCAAAAGTCC